>ENA-UOOM01000977-UOOM01000977.1-fermentation-metagenome-genome-assembly--contig:-NODE-977-length-29595-cov-6.895295_pt1 | contig 29595 bp, 28 predicted proteins | sample MGYA00245781_ERZ724031 | MGnify/ENA primary metagenome ERZ724031 (study PRJEB28704, sample SAMN03018317) | fermentation metagenome | biome: anthropogenic terrestrial biome; feature: soil; material... | reverse complement strand
GAAGGCCTTGCGTAGCAAGGGTTTCCTTGCCATCCGCCGCCCGGGAACGAAGTGACAGGCGGATGGCCCATCGTTCCTTTCCCGTTAAAAAACCAAGGTTTTTTGACGGCCTGAAGCACCCGCTTTGGGTGCCTGCAAGAAAGTGTGTCGGCAGCTTATTGGCAGCTTAGATGTTCATGCTGTTGACGGTGTGCCAGTTTTGCAGCTCGTCCGCTGCGTTCTCGGCCTCTTTGGCCGCATTTTTGGCGTCCTTCACCTGGGCGGCGCTGACGAAGTGGTAGCGGTAGCCAAACACCAGGCCCAGCACCAATAGGAAAAGGCTTAGCCCGTGGAGGAAGAGGAGGAGTGCTGCGAAAACGGTGACGGTCATGCTGCCCACCTGCTGGTCATCCTTTTTGATGATGAAGCGGTGCTGGTTGCCCTTGTCGATCAGATCGGTCACCCAGCCGATGACCTTGCTGATGATGCCCTCTGCCTTGGGTTGGGTCTGGGTGGTTTTACTGGCTTTGGGGGCCGCCCCCTGGTTCAGCTTGCCTTCCTTCTCCAGGATGACCATGGCCTGGAGCATATCCCAGTTGCTTTCCTCAAGCGCCTTGCGCGCCTGGTCATAGGTGACATTCGCCTTCTGCCTGAGAATTTCCGCCATCTCGTATCTTTCCATGTCTGCTCTCCTTCGCCCTGAGGGCTTTTTCATTACGCGCTTAGGATACGACAGGAAGATGAAAGGAAGAGGCGGGGTGGATTAGAACCATATTAGAAAGCGAGGAAACTTTCCTTAGGGTTGTGCGCCGGCTCCCCGATTGTCCTGGCCGTCGGGGATGGCACAGCCTGCCTGCGGGGGCAGCTGGCCGGGGGCTTTTATCCCCATGGCAAGGGCCGGCACGATGAAGATCTTGCCGCCGCCCTGGCCGGAAAGGTCAAGCTGGGCGTGGAGGCAGCTGGCAATGGCATCACTGATGCGGCTGTCAATCAGCCAGATGACGATCTCCTTTTCCTTGAGCATCTCAAAGCTCAGGAACTTCAAATCGTGCCCGCCTGAGCCGCGGCCATGAATGATGGTGGCGCCACCGGCCCCCGCGGCCTGGGCGATGGACAGGGCGTCCTCAGACAGCCCGCGGTTGAGGACGGCAACAACACAGTCAAAAGCACCCGGAGTGCCCGGACTGGGCAGCGGGACAGGCTCGGGCATGGCATGTTCCTCCTTGGGCAGACGGGATACCTTGTGCTGGAAGACGGCGCCCAGCAACATGATGGATAAGACCGGCGCCATGGCCACCATGGCGATGACGCCAAAGCCATCCACCAGCACGTTGGCTGTGGGCGTCATGGCAGCAGCGCCCTGGGCGAAGGCCAGGACAAAGGTGGCGGTCATGGGGCCGGAGGCCACGCCGCCCGCGTCATAGGCGATGCCCACAAAAACCGGGTCTGAGCGGAAGGAGAGGAAAACCGCGATTAAAAAGCCTGGCAAGAGGAAGTACCACAGCTTCACCGCCGGGATCATGATGCGGATCATGGATCCGGCAATGGCCAGGGCCACGCCGATGGAGAGGGTGATGCGAATCATCTTCAGCGGTATCCGCCCGCCGGTCACATTTTCTATCTGGTGCCCCAGCACGATCACCGCGGGCTCCATCAGGACCACGATGGTGCCCAGCAAGAAGCCTACGACCGGCAAAAGCCAGTGATAGTTTTCAGCGATGCGGCTGCCGATGAGATGCCCCATGTCCATAAACCCGGCGTAAACCCCGGTGAGAAACAGGGTGAGCCCCAGGAGGGTATAGATGAGGCCCTTGACGACGCGGCCCATCTCGCGCCGGGAAATCTTGAAACGGATGAAGTTGAGGATGAAAAACAGCGCGGCCAGCGGCAGAAGGGCGAAGATGGACTTGAAAAATTCATCCGGCAGCATCTGCAAGATGCCCAGGGGAGGCTTGGCCACGGGCGCGCCCTCAATGTTTTTCTGGCCGGTGATGATGGACATGAGCATCAGCGCATACATGGGGCCGGCGCTCATCACACCCACCATGCCGAAGGAATCCTCCTCTGAGGTTTTGCCGCCTTTGATGCGGGAGAGGCCGGCTGAGAGCGCCAGGATGAAGGGGGTGGTGAGGGCGCCGGTGGTGGCGCCGGAGGAGTCGAAGGAAATGGCCAGGAATTCCTCCGACACAAAGATAGACAGCGCAAAAATGCCCATATAGGCCAGGCACATGAAGGTGGCATACTTCATCTTGCCGCCAAGGAGGCGGAAGGTGCCCAGCATGATCAGGATCCCCACGCCCACCGAGACCAGGTAAACCATCAGCTGGGCGCCGATGGCCCCGCCGGAGGCAGCCTCAACCTGCTCGCCCAGAATCAGCAGATCCGGCTCCGCCACCGTCACCAAAAAGCCCATCAGAAAGCTGAGGATGGCCAGCTTGATGCCGGATTTGGAGGTGGCGACCTCGGTGGCCATGTGATCGCCAATGGGGTTCATGGCCAGGTCGATGCCCACCAGAAAAATGCTCAGCCCCACCAGCAGCAGGGCGCTGCCGACTAAGAAGCGGATGATCAACGCCATCTGTGCCCCCACCAGGGTGAAGGCCAGAAGCAGCACTAAAACCACCACCGGCAGCAGCGAGCGGATGACTTCGTTGAGCTTTTCCCTCAGCAGGTTCATCTGCGCCCCCCCTTCCGGGTGTTGCGGGGCTGATACAGGCCAATGGTGCGCAGCACCGGCAGGGTGAGGATGATGCCGTTGCCCTGCTGGTCAAGGGACATGCCCTGGTAGATGGCCTCCTGGATGGCGGGCGCCTGCAAACGCGAGGCGATGATCATCAGCAGGTCTTTTTGCGGCTCGATGAGCAGCGGGAAATAAAAATCCTGCGGCACCCCCGCGCCATGGGCATGCACGATGGTGCCGCCGCCAGCCCCGGCCTTGCGGGCAATTTCCATGCAGATCTCGCCCTTGCCCTTGTCCATGATCACCATCAGGCACACAAAGGGCGACGGTTTGGTGCGGTCATAGGGCTCCCCCTGCTGGCCCCCTTCCGGAAGCCACTGCCTAAAGGGCACCACAAAGGCGATGCCCTTGTAGCGCTTGTCCATTTTGAACTCATCCTTCATGGCGGTGAAAAGCTGGTGGCTGAGCTCCTTTGTCACCCCCAGCATCAGCACCTCCTTATGGATCTCGCTGATGCCAAAGAAGTTGAGGATGGGCGAGGGGTTGGTGCCCTCCCCCTGGAAGATGGTGCCGCCGCTCACGCCCTTGTCCTGCGCCCAGTGCAGCAGATCCCCCGCTTTGCCCCGGTCCACCACGGCAAAAAATAATGCGTCTGGAATCAAATAAAAACCTCCCCATGAAGCGGATTGCAAATAAAAAACCAAGCGCCTACGTGCGTTCAGTATGCACTGACTCCTGGTAGTATATTAACACAGATTTCCTTGATGTGCTATGGGTTTTTGCGCTGCTGACCGGGAAGGTCCGGAAGGGTTGCCGGGTTCCCCGGCAAGCACACCGTCACCCGGGTGCCCATGCCTTCCCTTGAAAACACGTCAAAATAGCCGCCGTGCCGGTCCACAATCCATTTGGCGATGGCAAGGCCCAGGCCGGTGCCGCCGGAGCTGCCCCTGACCCGGGCAGGGTCAGCCCGGTAGAAGCGCTGGAAGATATGGGGCAGATCCTGGGCGGGGATGCCCGCGCCGTTGTCCTGAACGGTGAAGCAGGCCTCGCCTTTTTCGTTTTTCTGGCAGCTGAGGGTGATGATGGAGCCGGGGGGAGAATATTTGCCGGCGTTGTCGGTGAGGATGCGCAGGGCTTGCTTGATCATGGCCACGTCGCCTGTGGTGCTCAGGGGTTCATCGGCCTTTAGGCGGTAGTGGTGGTTTTTATCAATCAGCAGGTATTCCTCATAGGCTTCCTGCACCAGCTCTGCCAGGTCAAGGGGGGCGGGGGAGAAGGGGTTGCGCCCGGAGTCACCCCTGGCCAGGAAGAGCAACTGCTCCACCAGGCGCTGCATGTTGTCAGCCTCCTGCTGAATGGCCTTCACGGATTCGTCCATCACCTGGGCGTCGTCCTTGCCCCAGCGGGAGAGCAGGTCCGCATAGCCCCGGATGACCGCGATGGGGGTGCGCAATTCGTGGGAGGCATCTGACACAAAGCGGGTCTGCTCCTGATAGGAGGCATGCATGCGGCCAATGAGGTTATTGACGGCGGTTTCAAGGCCGGTCAGTTCGCTTGAGCCCATGGAGAGCCTGGCGCTGGGGCTTTGGACGCTCAAGGAATCAATGGCATCCTCCAGCTGATGATATTTCTGCTCGTCAAAGCGCAGGGTGCTCAGTTCCTGGGCGGTGGCGGCCATGGACCGCAGGGGGCGCAGCAGGTTTTGTGTCTTTCTGCGGAAGCCCAGGTAGAAGATGATAAAAAACAGCGCCTGGTTGGCCATGGCGGTGGACATGGCAAAGCCCAGGTTGCGCAGGGGAATGGCCAGGGGCACCACATGCTCCTCGCCTGCTCCATCGGTATAGGCATACATGGCGGTATTTACCCGGGTGAGCCAATCCCTGTTGTCGGTGGCGTACAGCTTGCGCTCAAGCGGCCATTTCCAGCCCTCGCCCAGGGCTGACTGCTCAAGGGCGATCAGCTGCATGCCAAAGGTGGCACCTGCCACCAGCAGGTTTGCCATGATCAGTAGCAGGATCGCCCGCAGGAAAAAGCTGTGGTTGATTCTTCTGCCGATGGAGCGCATGCGCTTGGTCTCAGTCACTGCGGCTGCTCTCCCGGGCCACATAGCCCACGCCCCGGACGGTGTGGATCAGGGGCTGGTCGGTTTTTTCACCGATTTTGGCTCTGAGGTAGCGGATATACACGTCCACCACGTTGGTTTCCCCCATATAGTCGTATCCCCACACGCGCTCCATGAGGGTTTCGCGGCTGAGGACAATGTCCTTGTTCTCCATCAGCGTTTGCAATAGCGCAAACTCCCGCCCGGTCAATTCCACCGTCTCCCCCGCCACCGTCAGCGTGTGCCGGGCGATGTCAAGGATCAGCGGGCCAATGGTCAGTTGGGGCAGGGTCTGGCTGCTTTTTTTGCGAAGTGCCGTGCGGATGCGGGCCAAAAGCTCCTCGATGGAGAAGGGCTTGGTGATGTAGTCATCTGCCCCCATGTCAAGGCCGGTCACCTTGTCCATCACCGCATCCCGGGCGGTGAGCATGATGACCGGAAGCTCTGAGGATTTGCGAAGCCTGCGCAGCACCTCCAGGCCATTGAGGCCCGGCAGCATGATGTCCAGCAGCATCAGATCAAAGCCGCCGGCCTCCGCCAGCCTCAGCCCCTCCCGGCCATCCTCGGCCTTGGTCACCTCATAGCCCTCGTGGCCGAGTTCCAGCTCCACAAACCGGGCGATGTTGGGCTCGTCCTCCACCAGCAGGATCTTCTGCATTTGCGCCTCCTCAAAAAAAGAAATGATCCGGCAAAAGTATAGCATAACTTTTGCCGAATCAAGCGGGGGTCAGTTGTTTTCCGGGGGATTGGTGCCGGTCTTGATGCTCTGGGCGGCGTCAGCGGCCTTGTCCATGGCGCGGTTCACCGTTTCGGCTACACCAGCTCCCACGATGCGGTAGCGGAAGCCGAAGAACAGGCCCACCACCGCCAGGGGCAATACCCACCAGAACATGAACAAGAGCAGCAGAATCAGCACACTAAGGGGCAAGGTGAAGGATTCCTTCCCGTGGCGGGACACCTGAATGGTGATCTTGTTGGCCTTGTTGATGGCCTCCGCCACGAAGCCGAAGAAGCGGCTCAGGCTGCCCTTCACGTCCACATCCTCCGCCGGTTTGGGGGCATCCTCCTTGCGGGTGGTGTAGCTATCGCCCTGGGGCTGCTGGGCGTGGTTGATCTTTCCCTGGCTCTCCAGGTGCACCAGCGCGTCCAGCAGGTCCCATTCGGTGCTCTCCAGGGCGGCCTTGGCCTCCTCATAGCTGACATGTGCCTTCTGGCGCAGCTTTTCTACCATCTCAAAATGATCCATCATCGTTTCTCCTTTCCTCTCTTGGGTTGGCCTTATCATAGGGGATGAAGATTAAGGGGAAAAGGAGGGTGGATTAGAAATGGATTAGAATGGGAGAAGAATGGTCAGTCTGCCATTGACCTGGCCCCAGGCGCGCCCCAGCGGATGCCGTCCGGGGTGATCTTTTCCGCCTTGCCGCTTAGGATATTGAAGCCCCGCAGGAGTAAAGGCGCTATCCCCCAGCAAGCTTGCAAACTGCGCCTTGCTAAAGCCGGTTGTCTGGGCTAGGGCGATTGAGGATATTGTCAAAAGGACGCACAGCGCGGTGAGGGTGCAGAAGCGTTTTTAAGCATCATGTCTCTTTTTTTTTATGTGTATATCGAATACCATGGCTCCCTGGGCATCCGCCGCGAGGTATCTGCCTCCCTCCAGGGGCTGGCACAGCAGGTAGAAGCGGTTTTCCGGCTCTGGCAGCCGGCAGAACCTCCCGCCCTTTTCAGACAAATAGCCCCTGTTTTTGCCAAGAAGGATGCTATTGCAACACCGCATTAAAAAGTCAACTGTGCCCCAAGACAGCGCAGGCTTTTAAGGCGCATCTCGCGTGTCTGCGCTTCTGCCGGGGAGTCTGGCATTACCGGAAATAAAAACACCATTCATTGAGCGTCACATAGCCGCCTGATGACAGCGTCCATGCACGGGGGTTAAGGGATAACGTTTCCCATTTTTCCGTGGTGGGAATACGCTCAAAGGGGCCACCTGACAAACTGCGCCATGGGCCTTTTTCATCCGTGACATAAATGGCGTTATTCGCTCTATTATAGGCAAAACCACCAAAATGGCTCCGGAGTTCAAAGGCGGTTTTAAAAGATTTGCGGGGAATAGACACCGGGAAAGATGCGCCATGATCAACGGTCTGCCGGGTCGTGATATCATAGACGGCCAAGGTGGGAATGGTGCTGCCATTATCCTTGACACAAAGGAGTTTGCCGGGCGTATAGCTACAAAAGGCAAGAACATCCGGCATTTTGATGCTGGTGCAAACACCATCTGACAAATCAAAAACTAGCAGGCTGGTGTCCGGGGCTGATTTACCTCTTGATGCGTATAGATCCATCATGCCATACATTCTCGCACCTGCAATAAAACAAGGAAAAATGTCCTCGGGATAGTATTGGTCTGGCGGTGTCAGCCCAGAGACGTCAAGGCGCGTATCGTTGAGGTGCCATCCGTTTTGGTCGATTTTTCCAATCAGGCCGGAATGCAGATTGAAGCCATACAATGCGCCTTCCTCCGATGGGACAAGGCAATCCACTGACTCTAAAATTTCTGTTTCCAGCTCCTGGCCTTGCTGTGAGAGAGGACGCTCAATATTCCATAAGGGAGCCGATTTCACCTTCGTCATCAAGGCATAGCTGTTTTGGCCGGGCTGCCATGTATACAGACTGCCGTTTCGCAGAAGGTAGTATATGGTATCGCCAATCACAGTTTGGCTGACAAGGTCATTTTCTAGCCGGGAAAGCCCAAAGGTTTTCTGGAAAGATTCGGCGAAAATGCGTTCTGCCTGAGCGGGAAGTACCGCAAACACGACAAAGGATAAGATGGCTCCCAATATCAAAATGCGTTTCATTTACGATGTTCCTCTCGTGTTTTATCTACTTATTTTCTCGCATCATCATGCTTATTTTTCGTCCCAGCTCAGTGAGAAACTCCTCCGTGGTCATATTCTCACTGGTGTAGCGAATGCAAAGATCCTTGATCAGGTTGTCGACAGTGCTGCCTGGCGCGCCAAGGAAAGCCGATTCCATATGCAAATCTAAGGATTTTAGCATTTCGCGCTGGTCTGAAATGGTCTGCTGGGAAATCATCCACTTTTCTTCTTCTTTATTCTCGATCAGCTGATTGATGCTGTCAAGCAAGGCATTCAGGTCTCTTGCCTCCAGGCTTTGTGGATCATTCAATTTTTTCAGCGTTTCCTCAAGTTGTTTTTTTTCCAACATTTGGGCTTCTAAAATCTGCTGAAAATAGGGGTTTTCATAGGGCTGGTTGTGCTCGGGATGGGTCGCGTAATAGATATATGGCTCGCTTTTCAATTGCGCGGAGCATTCGATAAACTGAATCGCTGCCGCCATATGTCGTGTGTAGGGATTTACCACATACACAAACAGTGTTCCATCCGTTTTTGTGGTGATATCCGCAGAGAAAGCAAAAGGTATCTTTGCATAATCTCCAGTGTACAGGTCATAAAGCGTATTTTCGGAAGTAAGCGCCACAATTTTCGGGGGCTCGTTCATCGCTGCATCCCAGCCCCGAAATCTGATGATGCTGACAAGGTCGCTGGCTGCTGCCGTGTCGCGCCCTGATAATACTCTGATATCATTTACCTGCTTTAACTTGCTTAAGACACTGCGCAAAGCGGGGTGATTGAGATTGAAGGTGCCGGAGGAGGCGTCATATTGATGCATGAAAAAGATGATCACTTGGTGACAGAATTTCGGATAGTCAAAGCCGATGATAAAATCTAAATCAGGATATTCATCTGCATAAGTTTTTTCCCATTCAAGCCAGGCATCCATCAACTCATCCATCGTTGAAGGCAGGGGACGCTCGCCAAACACCAGATGCCAGTATCCCTTATGCACACCTGTTGACCAGAGCCTCAGCTGGGTAGGGTAAGCAACAATGTGCCCCTGACTATTCCGAAGCACCTGGACAATGGTCGGGTCCATGGTGGCAATTTCTTTTTGGAGGATGGGGGACGAAGACAAGTCGGCAGCAAAGCCTTTTTTGACCATGGAAGAAAAGAAGTAATCAGCGCTCACTTCAAATACATCCACACTGTCATCCTGGGTGATAAGCATCCGTGAGACATCCTCAGCGGTCATCAAGTTGCGCACGATGCTTAGATCCACATCGGGATATTGCTGTTTATAGCTTGTTTCCGCATCCGGCATCCATACATCCGCATGGACAACTAACTCCTGGTGGTTTTGCGCCGTTGATTCCCCGGAGATATAAACACCCGCCAAGGTGCAGATGGCATAGCGATTGCCTGACAGCACCCATGCTGGTGTTTCATTCATCATCAGCTCAGTAGGAACATAAGCGATGGTCTCAAAAGCGCTGCCAGATGTACTGCGGTAAACACGGCCCTTCATAGCGAGGTGAATGGCATCCTTCTCTGGCGAATATGCCAGCCCGCCTACCGTATCGCCAACAGAAAACGCATCCATGGATAGGGGGAGGTCGCTTAAGAGCTCGGTGTTTGTATCCAGACGGCTGATTCTGTAGCCGGAGTCTAGTTTTCGCAAGAAAAGAAAGAGAGAATCTTGCTCATGGCAGGCATTGACCACCTTATCTATTTGATATTTGGTGGCATTGCCTGTAGAAAGATCAAAGCCAAAGAACTGGTAGATGTTGTTTTCAGGCTGGTACACCAGCAGATGCAGCCGCTGCCCGGTTATGAAGCTGCGCACCACCGGGTTTGGAAACACCTCATCGTTGGGGTTAAGGACTTTCATGTCAAGCTTCACATCCCCCCAATGTATGCCCGCCTGGTCGATTTGTCCTAATCTACCGTTAAAAACATTAAATCCATACAGCGAGTGTTCTCCCGCTACTATGTGAGTAACGGTTTTTTGAAGCTGATTCATGGCTGCCTGGTCAACGACCAGGACAGACTGATTGGCCTGAAAAGGAGAGGGAGGAAGCTGGCAGAGTTTTTTGAGCCCTTCTGTTGCTTTGTGGGTATAGACGGACATATCAGTCATATAGGCATAGCAGGTGTCGCCGTGCCAATCAACCATTTGAATGCCCTTCACTCCCTGGTTTGCCAGGCCGGAGCTTTCAAGATGAAATGAAGTAAAAAGCTCTTCGTTCCGGGCAAAGGCAGCAGGGACGATGCCTGACAAAGCCAGTATCAGAGCCAGCATGAGGATAGTTGACTTCTTCATGGGTGGAGGCCTCCTTAGCCCCCCTCTTTTGAAGAAGAGGGGGATATGATGTTAGAGCAAATTGATATAGTTCTTCATGCCATAACCATTTCGCCATTCATTCCAACCGGTAAGGTTGCTGTGCTCCCATCCTTTGCCACTAATAGAATAAAAAACGCTATTGGCGCTTCCATAAACGCGCACGGTGGTTCCATTCCTCAAGGAACAGGCAACTGCGGCACTTGTAGAAGGTGAGCTGCGCATCTTAAGTGTTCCGCCATGCACCCGGCCTTGTAGGGCAGAAGCAACCGCTGAAACCGAGAAAACAAAGGTCATGACCAATAAGAGACAAAGAATTGATGGCATCTTAACCCGCAGCACATAAACAATACTATATTCTTAAACCAATGGAATCACCTCTTTTCCCCTAAACTGAACATTCAGGCTTTCACAGCCTTTACCATATAATTGCGCATGAAGCCCGAAACATTACATGATTTGGATATCATTATTGTGCTGATCGCCGTGCGCATGCTATACTCCGCCCATGGACAAGGATATCCGCCATGATGAGGAACAGCGGTTGATGATGTACTATCAGCTGCTGGAGCGCTCGGCCCGTAGCATTCTGGGCATGCGGGTGGATTTACACGACCAGATTGAGGATTACGTGCAGGAGACCCTGCTGAGATATGTGTGCAAGGCATCTGTGCTGGCCGACCACGACAATGTAGAGGGCTGGCTGTTTGTGACGCTGAGAAACCTCATCATGAGCGATCTGCGCAAGGAAAAAAACCGCCGCCCGGCTTTTTCCCTGGATGAGGAAGGGGTTTTCTGGGAGCCTTCAGACGAGGTGGCGGGGGTGGAAGAGCAACTGATAACCTGGGAGGCCATGGCCCAGATCCGGGAAGCGGCTGGGGAAGACAACTTCCGCCTGCTGCAACAGTACTATGGTGAGGGGGCGCCCCTTGGCGCCCTGGCCAAACAGGTGGGGGTGAAGGAAAACACCCTGCGGGTGCGCCTGCACCGGTTGAAAGGGAAAATTAGAAAACGGATGGGCAAATCATTCTGACGTGGATGTAATACTTTAGCGTTATTTGACATATATATGGTAGGGAGGTGAACCGGGGACGTGTTGGGGCAAGGCGTGAAAAAAATGAAAAGGCGGCTGCAGGCCCTGCTGGGAAAGGAACGGCTATCCCGCAGGGAGCTTCGGGAGATCATCGATATCCAGATGCGCTTGCCTGCCAAGGACGTGAACCCCCGGCTCATCAACGCCTGCCACCAGCTGCTTTGCCCCCAGGCCGCAGAGGGCTTGATCAGGGATGAGGCGGTGCTGTCTCACAAGGTGCGGCAGATTTTGCGGGCCGCAGGAGAAGAGGAAGCGCGCCCCAGCCGCCTGCGCCCGGCTGTGGTGGTGGCCATGATTCTTTCGGCTGTGCTGCTGCTGGGCGCCGTGGCCCAGGCGCTGGGCTACCCGGTGTGGGAGAGTCTATTCTACTGGACGGAAGATGATCTTGTTTTGGAAACCAGGGTTAGCGGCGCAGGGGAAATGCCGATGGCGGCAGCGGCGCTGCCAACAGGGGGTGACGCCTTTAGCCAGGCGCTGCGGGAGCATGGCATGGCAGTGCGGCTGCCCGCGATGCTGCCCCGGGGATTTGTGCTAAAGGATGTGGAAATCCATGATAGTGAGTTTGCGCTGATGATACTCGGACATTATGCTTCGGGCGAACGCACCTATATGATTGACATTACCAAAGAAAAGCCTTTGAATGGCGAGGTTAGAGCCTCGGGCAGCTATAGGCCCAAAAATCCGGGGCCGCCTGAAATCATCACCATAGATGGTGTTGACATCTACTTGTATGGCAATACGAAGTGGGAAAACGCCTTTTGGCTGGTCCCGCCCTATGAGATTTCACTGGGTGGGTTAATTGAGCGCGAGGAGATGCGCGAAATCATCAACACGTTGAGAATGGGGGAAAAAGAATAGGGCAGGTATCATGTTGCTGATGGTTTTCCGCCACAGCGATATGCGCGGCGTGGCGGAAGGCCTATCGCTCCTTCCCGTTAAAACAAAGCTTTTTGATGGCCTGAACAGCGCGGTCTATTTATCCAGCATCTGATCCAGCATCAACAGCATCCGGGGCAAATGGAAGGGGCCTTTGAAGGTGCTGCCCTTGGCGGCGGGCTGGGTGGGCTGGCCGTCCCGGCGCAGGTAGCCAAACCACTCGCCATACCGGGCGTCCGGGAAGACCGACCTGGTGTATTCCCACACCCGGAGGAACCAGTCCAGATACATCTGCTTGCCGGTGTTGCGAAAGGCCATCAGCGTGGCAATGAGGGCCTCGTTGTGGGGCCACCACAGCTTCATGTCATGCTCATAGGATTCGGGGGGGTGGCCCTCGGCATCCTGGAAGTACAGCAGGCCGCCATATTCCTCATCCCACCCGGCGGTGAGGGCATCCATCATGATGTCCTCAGCCTCCTGGTGCAATGCGCCGCAGCCCCGCCACAGCGCCTCCTCCATCAAAAACCAGCTGCACTCAATGGCGTGCCCGGGGTTGAGGATGCGGCACATGCTCACCTCCGGGTCGTACTCCCCGTTTGGCCCCACGGTTTCAAGGGTCATGCCGCGGTCTTTCTTGCGGTGAAAGCGCAGAATATCCTCAACGCATTGGTTAGCCCGCTGGGTGTAGGTGGCGGCGTTTTCAGGGTCGGCATCCCGCATGACTGAGCTTAGGTTCAGGTAGATCATGGGGCCGGCCAGGCCGCGAAGCGGGCGGGTGGCGGCGTTTACCTTGGGGCCAAAGCCCGCCGGGTCCGCTTCACCCTGGTTGAGCCGCCAGATCAGGTCATAGGCGGCTTTGGCCCGATCCATATACTTGCTGATGCCTGAGAGCTTGTAAAACTCGGCATTGGCCATGGCATAAAAACCCTCTGAAAAGCTGTAACGGCGCTGACGCAGGGGCTGGCCTTGCCTGGTCACCTGGAAATACATGCGGTTGTCCTGGTCGCGGTTGATGCAGTGGGCCTCCATAAAGTCAAGGCAACTCACCGCAAAGGCGCGCCAGGCGGCGTTTTCACCATAGACATGGCAGAGCCTGGAAAAAGTCCAGGCGCAGCGACCCTGCATCCACACGCTTTTGTCGGTGGAGTAGACAGCGCCTGCCTGGTCCAGGCAGGTGAGGACGCCGCCAAAGTCTCTGTCCTGGCCGTGATCCAGCCAGAAATGGACGCAGGTTGACAATTCCTCTTTAACCCAGGGCTTAACGGCCTGAAGCGCGTTGTGCATATAACCTCTCCTCTATATGGCTGATTAGTATTCTGCGAAACTGTTTTGATAGGAGTACTTGCCCGAGGCGAAGTGGGCCATCATGGCCGCCTCAAAGGCCTCCTCATTGCGCGCTTCCAGGGCGCGCACGATGTTTTCATGCTTGACGATGGTCTCGTCCAGGTGGGGGATTTTTTCCTCGGTTTTGAAGTTGGCATCCACATCCCAGATGGCGGCCATGAGGGAGAGCATGCTGGTGTTTGAAATGCGGGAGAAGAGCGTCATGTGGAACTCCCGGTCATCGCTGTGAAAAAAGCGGTTTTGCTCCCAATGGGTTCTGATGGCGGTCATGATCTGGCGCATGCGCAGGATGTCCTCATCCTGCAGGGTGTTAAAGGCCTGGCGCATGTAGCCCAGCTCCAGCTTTTTGCGGATGTCAAGCATCTCGATGATGGTGGAGTCAATGTCGCCGGCAGCGGCAAAAACCACGTTTTGCATCACAAAATCCAGGTTGAAATCGTGCAGCACCGTGCCCCGGCCCGCCTGGGCAGAGAGCATGCCCATGATCTCCATGGACTTGATGGCCTCCCGGAGCACATTGCGGCTGACCCCCAGCATGTCGCTCATGGCCTGCTCGGTGGGGAGCAGATCGCCGGGTTTTAAATTATTCTCAACGATATAAGCCCTGACCTGGCGGAACACCTGAACATAGAGCTTCTCACCGTTTTTTTTGCTTTTTGTCATTTTCGCCTCCGTTTCGCGTGGCCGATGCCGATTGCTGCCCTGATTGTACTACAAAAGAAGCGGAATGCAAGCCCTGATTTTGGCAAATCAAGTGGTATTTGAAAAAAATCCAACCAGAAATTTTGAAAATCAGTTGACATTGTAGGATGATTGATTTATTATTTCCCTAAACAAAGCGCAGATCAGCGCCAAAAGAACGAGGAGGAATCCTACATGAAGAAACTGCTGGCCATCACCCTTGCCATGGCGATGCTGCTGTCCATGGCCGCCACCGCTTTCGCCCAGGAGAAAACCGTTGTGAAATTCTGGGCCTTCCCCAACTTCGCCACCATTGATGACACCCTGGGCGCCTATGAAGAGAGCCTGATCGCCGCCTTTGAAGCCGCCAACCCCGATGTGGACGTGCAGCTGGAAATGTTGGACTTTGATGCCGGCCCCGCCAAAATCGCCACCGCCATCACTGCCGGCAACGCCCCTGACGTCATCTTTGACGCCCCCGGCCGCATCATGACCTGGGCCGCGGAGGGCATCCTGGAAAACCTCAACGACATGTTTTCTGACGCTGATAAGGCTGATATCTCCCAGGGCGTGCAGGAAGCCTCCAAATACAAGGGCGACTACGTGATGTATCCCCTGGGCACAGCCCCCTTCTGCATGGGTTTCAACAAGACCATGCTGGAGCAGCACGGCTTGCTGGACATGCTGCCCCTGGAGGGAGACCGCACCTGGACGCTGGAACAGTACGAAGCGCTGCTCAAGGCCCTTAAGGAAAAGGGCGAGGCGGGCGCTGTCATCTTCTGCCGCACCCAGGGCGGCGACCAGGGCACCCGTGCCTTCCTGGCCAACCTCTACGGCGGCAGCATCATGAACGATGAGCTGACTGCCTACACCACCAACGACGAGAACTTTGTGAAGGCCCTTGACTGGACCATGAAAGCCATCAAGGATGGCCTGCTTGAAGACGGCGTGGGCTTTGACGGCACGGGCGCGATTGACGAGTTTTCCGCTGGCCGTGTGAGCCACACCATCCTCTTTGGCACCGGCCTTTACAACCTGCGCAAAGCCCAGCTGGACGAGATGGAGATCGAGGCCGTGCTGGTGCCCTATCCCGCCCCCCAAGGTCAGGAGCAGCTGGAGTTCCTGGTGAGTGGCCTGTGCGTGCTCAAGAATGAGGATGCCAAGGTGGTTGACGCTGCCAAGCGCTTTGTGAAGTTCATGTGCGACGACCCCGAGTGGGCCGCCAAGAACGTGGCCCAGGCCGGCCAGTTCTCCCCCCGCGCCTCGGTGGTGGCGGAAGTGGAGGACAAGGAAATCGCCTACGGCTCCACCATGAGCAAATTCTTTGGCAAGTACTACAACACCGTGCCAGGCTTCGCCCAGATGCGCACCTTCTGGTTCTCCGCCCTCCAGGCCGCCTTCTCCGGGCAGAAGACCGCCCAGGAAGCCATGGACTTCTTCGTGGAGGAAGCCAACAAAACGCTGGTGACCCAGTAACCCTTAAAACCAGGGGGCGGGGTAAACACCCCGCCCCTTTTCGCACCAGCGCCGGAAAGGAGAGGCCCCATGTCAGTCATCCCCAATTTCAGGAAGGCCCGCCTGGGCAACCGCAAAATCCTGCTGCGGGAGACCGCGGTCTCCTACGCTTTTCTGCTGCCGGCGCTGCTGTTTTTTTCCGTGTTTGTGCTCTTGCCCATCATCCAGGGCGTTATCACCAGCTTTTATCACTACAGCCTGAACACCTATGACTTCATCGGCCTGGACAACTACCGCCGCCTGATGCAGGATGAGGTGTTTTTAAAGTCGGTGGTCAACACCGTCGTCATCGTGGTGGGCACGGTGCCCATCATCCTGATTTTTGCCTTGTATGTGGCCAATTCCATCTACCAGCGCCATGCCTTTATCCGCTCCTTTTTCCGGGTGGTGTTTTATCTGCCGGTGGTGACGGGCACGGTGTCGGTGATTGTGGTGTGGCTGTTTATCTTCAACCCCAGGGTGGGGGTGCTCAACTTCGCCCTCAAATCCCTGGGCCTGATCACGCAGAATATCTCCTGGCTGGGGGACCCGCGCTTTGCCCTGCCCGCCATCATGCTGGTGCTGCTCACCACCTCCATTGGGCAGCCCATCATCCTGTATGTGGCGAGCCTGGGCAACATCCCCACGGCGCTGCTTGAGGCGGCGCAGATTGACGGGGCCAACTCCCGCCAGGTGTTCAGACATATCAAGTGGCCGCTGCTGATGCCCACCACGCTGTATATTGTGGTGATCTCCACCATCAATTCCTTCCAGGTGTTCTCCCTCATCCAGCTGATGACCTCCGGCGGCCCCTTTTATGCCACCTCCACCGTCATGTACCTGCTGTATGAAAAGGCGTTCACCTTCTATGAGTTCGGCTATGCCAACGCCATGGGCGTATTGCTTGCGGTTGTGATTTCCATCTTTTCGCTCATCCAGTTCAAGGCTTTCAGCCGCGACGTGTCCTACTAAGGGGGAAGCCATGTCAGAGAAAAACGCCAAGCTGATGTCCTCCGTCGGGTCCAGCCGTTTTACGGCGCTGTCGGCCCTGAACATGCTGTTTTTGGGGATCATCACCTTCACCATCTTCATTTTTCCCTTTTATTGGGTGATCAGCGGGTCTTTTAAGACCATGAAGGCCATCAACGCCTCCCCGCCCCAGTGGTGGCCGGCCGAGCCCACCCTCAGAAACTATGAGAAGCTGTTCAAAAACCCGGCGCTGGATTGGTTTCTCAATTCGGTCATCATCGCGGTGGCCACCATGCTCATCGTGGTGCTGGCGGCGTCGCTAGCGGGCTATGTGCTGGCAAAAAAGAAATTCATCGGCCGCAGGGTGGTGTTCACCGTCTTTATCGCCGCCATGGCGCTGCCCAAGCAGGTGATTCTGGTGCCTTTGGTGCGGCTGATCTCCGGCTGGGGCTTTCATGATACGCTGATGGCGGTGATTCTCTCGGGCGTGGGCTGGCCCTTTGGCGTGTTTTTGATGAAGCAGTTTTCAGAGGGCATCCCGGGGGAGTTGCTGGAGGCAGCTAAGATCGATGGCTCAGGCGAGGTGCGCACCTTTGTGACCATGGTCTTGCCCCTGGTGTCAGCCGGCATGGCGGCCCTGGCGATTTTCACCTTTGTGACGGCGTGGAACGACTATTTCATGCAGCTGGTGATGCTGTCCTCCCGGTCAAACCTGACGCTGCAGCTGGGCGTGGCCACGCTGCAAAAGGAAAACGCCACCGACTATGGTCTGCTGATGGCTGGCGCTGCCATTGCCGCCATCCCCATCATCACGGTGTTTATCGCCTTCCAGAAATATTTCACCCAGGGCATCACCATGGGCGCAGTAAAAGGTTAATGTCGATTCTCCACCGTTGTGTGCAGCCGATGAAGAATCAACATTTGAGGAGTATCAAGATGGAATCCAGGAATAGGTATCAGGGAATCTTCCCCGCGTTTTATGCCTGCTACGATGAGAGCGGTGACATCAGCCAGCCAAGAAGCCAGGCATTGGCCCGGCACCTGCTGGCCCAGGGGGTGCAGGGGCTGTATGTGAACGGATCCTCGGGCGAGTGCATCTACTTATCGGTGGATGAGCGCAAGCGGGTGCTGGAGGCTGTGATGGAGGCGGTGGGGGATAAGCTCACCGTGATTGCCCATGTGGCGGCCAACAACACCCGGGACTCGGTGGAACTGGCCCGCCACGCCCAGGCGCTGGGGGTGGATGCCATCGCCGCCATCCCGCCTATCTACTTCCGCCTGCCGGAGGAGGCCATCGCCCGGTACTGGAATGATATCTCCGAAGCGGCGCCTGAGACCGACTTTGTCATCTACAACATCCCCCAGCTGGCGGGCGTGGCGCTCACCCCCAGCCTATTTGGGGAGATGCTGAAAAACCCCCGGGTGAAGGCGGTGAAAAACTCCTCCATGCCGGTGCAGGATATTGAGATATTCAGGAGCCTGGGCAAGGGGAGGATCACGGTGTTCAACGGCCCGGACGAACAGTTTGTGGCCGGCAGGGTGATGGGCGCTGAGGGGGGGATTGGCGGCACCTATGGGGCGATGCCCCGGCTGTTCCTGAAGGCGGATCATTTCATCCAGTCCGGCTCCTTTGAGGGCGCCCGCGCCATCCAGGTGGAGATCAACCGGGTGATCAGCCTCCTGCTCACCGGCAAGGGCAACCTCTATGCCATGCTCAAGGAAGTGCTGCGGCAAAAGGGCATCATCTGCGGCTCGGTCCGCGCCCCGCTCACCCCGCTTCAGGAGGGGGACCGGGAGATCGCCAAACATGCCGCCCGGATCATCGCTCAGGCGGAGCAGGGATAATACAGCATCAACATATGTGGGGGCTTTCTTCAAGTGAAAGCCCCCCACATATCTTTGCTGTTAGCAAAACCCGCCATCCACCCCCAGCACCTGGCCGGTGATGAAGCTGGCTTCCCCGGACAATAAAAAATGCGCGGCGGCGGCCACCTCATCCGGTTTGCCCAGGCGGCAAAGGGCACAGCGGCTGGCCAGGGCTTCCAGGTCAGAGGGGCTGTAACCACTCAGCATATCAGTCAGGATGACGCCAGGGGCCAGGGCGTTGGACCGGATGCCGCAGGGGCCCAGCTCCTGCGCCAGAGACTGGGCCAGGCTGATAAGCCCGGCCTTGCTGGCGGCGTAGGCGGCCTCGCAGGAAGCCCCCATGAGGCCCCAGATAGAGGAGACAAACAGCAAGCTCCCCGCTTTTCGGCTGACCAGGTGGGGGATAAAGGCCCGGCTCACCAGAAAGGCGCTGCGCAGGTTGGTGGCCATGAGGTCATCCCAGGCGGCGGGGGAAGTGTCGGACAGCAAAGCGGTGTGGCTGACACCGGCGTTTAGCACCAGGGCGTCCAGGTGGCCCAGATGCGTCAAGGCCAAATGATATAGCTGTTCCGCCTCACCTTGGGTGAGGGCAGGGTTTTTGAGGGGAAAAGCCCCGGTTTCAGCCTGGAGGCTGCTGGCCGTGGCCTCATTTTCCCGGTAGGTGAAGGCCACGCGCCAGCCTTCCTGGCTGAGCCTTTTTACAATCGCCCGGCCAATGCCCCGGGAGCCGCCGGTGACAAGCGCTGTATGCATGCTCTCTCCCCTCCTGTTGTCCGCCATTGTAGGCCGGTTTTTGTGGGCTGTCAACGCGCCACACGCTTTACAGGGGCTCCCTTTCCGGCTATAATGGCCCCATTGCACAAGAGAAAGGAGGGCCATGATGCTCAAGCGTTTGCTGTGGCTGACCCTTTTGATTTGCGCCCTCCTGTTGATGCTGGGGTTGATGACGGCCCAGGCGGAGGCGCCGTATGCGCCGATGACCGCCCTGACACCCCAGTGGGCGGCCCTGCCGCCGGAGGCCCCGGCCCCCCTTGCGGCCCAGGCACGGAAGCCTGCGGACGCTCAACTGGCAAGTCTCATGGCCTCCATCATCCACCCTGCGGCGATGCCGGAGGATCCCCCGGCGCGGGCGGCTTACCACCTGCGCTGTTTTTCAGCCTTTCACTACCCCGACCGGGCGGGATAGCCCGCGCTTCCTTGGACAGATACCAGGTCGATGAATGAAAGGAAGTACGGATATGGCTAAACCGGTACCAACCAAAAAGATCACCGTCAACCGCAAGGCGGTTTCCGCGGTGACATTGCTTGTACTCATTGCGCTCACGGTTGTTTTTGTGTGGCTGGGCGTCACCGGGCGGAACATGGATGCCCAGGGGCTGTATAAACTGCTGCCCTGGCTGCCCACCACGGGAACTGAAGCCCGCTGGCGCGAGGCCCTGGTGCCAGGGGCGGAGCTGGGTGAAAACCTGGTGCTGACCTTCAGGCCCCAGGCTGAAAACCCGCTGACCGAGGAGGAAAAGGCGGAGACGGTGCGCGTGATCGCGGCCCGGCTGGCCGACCTGGGCTGGCGGGACACAAAGGTGGAGCTGACCCAGGACGGCGCTGTGCGCGCCATCATGCCCAAGGCCGCCGATGACGGCCACCTGGAGCATCTGCTGGATGCCCGGGGGCATTTCACCTTCTCAGACCCCCAGGGCAACGAGTTCCTGACCGGCGAGCACATCGCCACCGCTGGCTTTGGCATGGCCAACCAGGCGGGCACGGATTTCTCCCTGTCCATCGCCTTTGATGACGAGGGCAAGCGCATTTTTGCCGAAAAAACCACGGAATTGGTGGGGCAGTCCATCACCCTGAAGCTGGACGGCAACACCCTGGTGTCCCCCGGGGTGAACGAGCCGCTCACAGCAGGCGGGGTGTCCATCCCCGGCTTCGCCCTGGAGCCGGCGCGGGAATACGCCGTGATGATGCGCTCCGGCGCCATGCCCTATGCCCTTGAGGTGGCGGAGCGGACAGCCGGCACGCCCTTGCTTGGTGAAGGCGTTCAAAACAGGCTGATTGTGGCGCTCACGGTGGTGTTTGCCCTGGTGGCGCTGTACTTCATCATCCGCCAGCGCCTGGGCGGCGTGGTGGCGGCCTGGATGCTGCTGGTCCAGCTGGCGCTGTCTTATTTCTTCGCGGCGCTCATGCGCGCGGGCTTCACCCTGGTGACCTTGAGCGCCATCTGGCTGGGCTTCCTGGCGGTGGTGTTTGGCATCGTGGTGCTGTTTGAAAACGTGCAGGAGGACATCCGCCGGGGCCGCTCGGTGCGCCAGGCGGTGAAGGAGAGCTATGCCGGGCGCGGGCACGCGGCGCTGGATGTGATGGCGGCGCTGTTGATCATCTGCGTGGTGGTGATCATCATTGACGCCCAGGGCGTGGTGGGCAGCTTTGCCAAGGTGCTGGGGATTAGCCTGCTGGTTGGCCTGGTCCTCACTCAGGTGGCTTTGCGGGTCATTCTGAACGAAACCCTGACCCTTTTTGGCGACCGCTCTGCGCTTTACGCCAGCGGCGTCATGAAAAAGGAGGAAGAATAAATGAAAATCCGTTCATCTGCCCTCGTGACCCTGGCGGTGTCGGTGATGGTCATTCTCATCGGCATCGTGCTGGCGGTGACAGGCATGGGCCTCAAGCACTATTCCCAGTCCTTCCGCCCTGCGGATATCACCCAGATGCTCTGGGCGATGCTGGCGGTGGTGATCCTGCTGTTTGTCTTTGGCTTTGTGCGCTATGACATGCCGGGGGGCCTGGCCCTGGGTGTGGCGGGGCTGCATGACCAGCTGCTCACCCTGGCGCTCACCACCCTTGCCAGCATTGCTTTTGTCCAGAGCTACAGCATGCCTGCCCTGGTGGTGGGAAGCGCTGTGTTCACCTGCTGTTTCTCGGTGCCGGTGCTGCGTGAAGCGCGGCTGATTGGCAAAAGCGTCTCCCTCCGAGAGCACACCCGGGAGGAAGTGGCTGGCATGGCGGTGAAGAAGACCATGCCTGTTGTGATCCTGGTGGGCGCTGTGGCGCTTCTCATCTTCATCGCCTTTGCCGTGAGCGGCAATTCCCTCATGATCGGCTTCATGCTGCCCGTGCTGGCGGGCATTGTGGCGTCCTTCCTGTCCGCCACGCGGATCACCCCCTATCTCTGGGCGGCTGCCGCGTCCCGCAGCCGTTCCAAACGCTGATCCCCTATCACCTGAAGCAACCTCCCCAAGCCCATCCCTGAGGCATATCAAAGCATTCAGGGAGGGGCCGGGGAGGGGGCTTTTTCAAAAGAAAGGACCCCATGTTTACCCTCACCCAGCGCGCCACCCCTTTTTCCCTGCCTGGCTACCCGGACTACCTGGCCGCCCTTCTCCATGCCCGGGGGATTGACACGGTGGAGGCCGCGGAAGCCTTCCTGAACCCTGAGGCCGCACAGCTGCACGACCCCTGCCGGATGCAGGGGATGGATGCGGCCGTGGGCCTGATCCGGGATGCCGCCGGCCAGGGGCAGACCATCGCCGTTTATGGCGACTATGACGCGGACGGCGTATGCGCCTCGGCCATCCTGATGGAGGCGCTCAGGGAAATCGGCGCCACAGCCTTTTCCTATATCCCGGACCGGCAGGAGGAGGGCTATGGCCTCAACGCCCAGGCGGTGACGGAGATCAGCGGGCGGGCGGGGATGATCATCAGCGTGGACTGCGGCATCACGGCGCTGGAGGAGGTGCGCCTGGCAAAGGCGCTGGGCCTGGCTGTCATCATCACCGATCACCATGCCCTTCAGGGGGAGCTGCCCCCGGCAGACGCCCTGGTGCACCCGGCGCTTGGCGATTATCCCTTTCCGGCATTGTGCGGGGCAGGTGTTGCCTTCAAACTGGCGCAGGCCCTTCTGGGCCATGAGGCGGGGCTCAAACACCTTGAGCTGGCGGCGCTGGCCACCATCGCAGACCTGGTGCCCCTGGTGGGTGAAAACCGGGTGATCGCCGCCCTGGGGCTGGCGGCGATGGCGGAAACAACCCGGCCCGGCCTGCTGGCGCTGATGCAGGCGGCTAGGCTCAAACCGGGCGCGGCCGTCACCGCCGAGCAGGTGGGCTACCAGCTGGCGCCCCGGCTCAATGCCGGGGGCAGGCTGCACACGGCAGAGGACGCGCTGAAGCTGCTTTTGACCACAGACCCTGGCGAGGCTGCTGCCATCGCCCAGACGCTTGACAGCCTGAACACCCAGCGCCGCCAGGTGGAGCGGGAGGTGCTCACAGCGGCGCAAGCGCAGGTGGGGGAACAGGACCTCTCCGCCCTGCGCAGCCTGGTGGCGGCCGGAGAGGGCTGGAATCCGGGTGTGGTGGGCCTGGCGGCAGGCAAGCTGGCGGAGCGCTACCAGTACCCCGCCATCGTCCTTTCCCGGCAAGGGGAGGAGCTGGTGGGCAGCGGGCGCTCCGCAGGGAAGATCGACCTTTTCGCCGCCCTCAGCGCCGCAGCGCCGCTGCTCACCCGCTTTGGCGGGCACCGGATGGCGGCGGGGCTGAGCTTAAGTGCCCGGGATCTGCCCGCTTTCCGGGAGAGGTTTGACCAGGCGGTGCGGGCGCAGCTGGGCGGGGGGGACCTGGTCCCCGAGACCGCCTACGACTACCCCATGGCGCTGGAGGATGTGACGGTGGAGAACGCCCGGCTGCTCTCCCGCCTGGCGCCCTTTGGCATTGGGAACCCGGCGCCAGTGTTCATGCTGGCGGATGTGCCGCTGCTCTCTACCCGGGCGGTGGGAGCGGACGGCAGCCACCTGAAGCTGAGCCTGGGCCGGCCCGGGGCCGTCTGCGACGGCATCGCCTTTGGCCAGGGGCACCTGGCGGGCAAGCTGCCCGGCAGCTTCACCGCTGTGGGCAGCATGGGGGAGAACAGCTACATGGGCCGCACCACCGCCCAGGTGAACGTCCGGGGGATTTTCCCAGGCACCGTGGCCTATGCGCAGGATAAGCCCGCTGAACACCGGGCGATGCTCAGAACCCTCGCGGCCATCCCCGCCGGGCAGGCAGAGGCCCCTGTGCCCCTTGACCAGCTGCCGGAGCGCCCGCCCACCCGGGGCACCCTCTTTGTGGCCTGGTGCCACCAGACCGCGGAAGCGTTACACCGGCGCTATCCCCAGCTTGTCACCTATACCGGGGCGGCGGATGACCCCCGGGCCTTCAGCGCCATCCTCTACCTGCCGGACTGGCATCAGCCCTTCGCCCCCTACCCCCGGGTGGTGATGGCAGACGGCTTGATTCATCAAGGGGAAGCCGTTATGATGAAGGACGCGGCGGGAGCCCGGGAGGTGTTGGCGCTGCCCCAAAGCCAGGCGCTCAAAGATGCGCTGGCGGAGCTGAAAACCGACAAGGACGCCCTGCGGGAGGCCTATATCCGCCTGCGGGATGGGCAGCCCCTGGGGCAGGCGCCCCAGGACCTGAGCGCGCTTTATGTGCTTTGGGATCTTGACCTGATCACCCTGGACGCGGCGGGCGGGTTTTCCGGCATGAAGGAGATGCGCCGCTGCGATCCGGACCAGTCCGCCCTCTTCCAACACCTCAACCGCTAAGGAGGACTATGGCGCACACCGCTTTTGAACGGCTGTCCCTCCAGGACATGCTCCTGAGGCTGGGAAAATACTCTGAGCCTGAGGATCTTGCCCTGGTGGAGCATGCCTATGCCTTTTCGGAGCAGGCGCACCAGGGGCAGATGCGGCGCAGCGGGGAGCCATATTTCTTCCATCCGCTGCATGTGGCCAGCATCCTGGTGGAATTGCAGCTGGACGCGCCCAGCGTGGCGGCGGCGCTGCTGCATGACACGGTGGAGGACGTGGAAGGGGTGACGCTGGAGATCATCCAGGCCAAGTTTGGCGATGAGATCAAGCAGCTGGTTGACGGCGTCACCAAGCTGGGACGGCTTGACTTTGCCGACCGGGAGGAGCAGCAGGCCGAGTCCTGGCGCAAGATGATCCTGGCCATGTCAAAGGACATCCGGGTGATCATGATCAAGCTGGCTGACCGGCTGCACAACATGCGCACCCTGGCCCACCAGCCGCCTGAGCGCCAGGTGGCCATCGCCCGGGAGACCCTGGACATCTACGCGCCCATCGCCCACCGGCTGGGGGTTTATACCATCAAGCAGGAGATTGAGGACCTGGCGCTTCGGTATATCGACCCCCAGGGCTACCGGGATGTGGCCACCAAGGTGGGGCAGAAGCGCATCGAGCGGGAGGAGCAGATCAAGACCATCATCGCCACCTTGAGCGACAAGCTGGGGGAGATGGGGCTGCACGGCTTTGAGATCGATGGCCGGCCCAAACACCTGTACAGCATCTACCGCAAGATGGTGATTCAGAACAAGACCTTTGACCAGATCTATGACCTGATCGCCATCCGGGTATTGGTGGACTCCATCCCCGAGTGCTACACGGTGCTGGGCGTGGCCCACACGCTGTGGACCCAGATGCCGGGAAGGTTCAAGGACTATATCTCCACCCCCAAGGCCAACATGTACCAGTCGCTGCACACCACGCTCATCGGCGGGCGCACCATTCCCTCCCCCTTTGAGGTGCAGATCAGAACCCGGGAGATGCACCGGGTGGCGGAATACGGCATCGCCGCCCACTGGAACTACAAGGAGGGGGCGGCTGACGGCGGGCTTGACAAGAAACTCTACTGGCTCAGGCAGATCCTCGACTGGCAGGGGGAGACCCGGGACTCCAGGGAGTTTATCGACGGGCTGAAGACCGACCTGTTCAGCGAGGACATTTTCGTTTTCACCCCCAAGGGGGAGATCATCAACCTCCAGCGCGGGGCGACGCCGCTTGACTTTGCCTACCGCATCCACTCCCAGGTGGGCAACTCCTGCGTGGGCGCCCGGGTGAACGGCAAGATGGTGCCGCTGCAAACCGAGCTTCAGACCGGTGACCGGGTGGAGGTTTTGACCAGCGCCAACTCCAAGGGCCCCAGCATGGACTGGCTGGGCGTGGTGAAAACCCAGCAGGCCAAGACCAAGATCCGCCAGTTTTTCAAGAAGGAGCTTCGGGGCGAGAACATCCAGAAGGGACGGGACATCCTGGAGCATGAGGCCAAGCGCCGGGGCGTGAAGCTGGGAGAGCTCACCAAGCCCGAGTTTTTTGAGCCGCTGCTGAAAAAATACTCCTTCCCGGATCTGGAGGCCATCTATGGCGCGGTGGGCTATGGGGCCATCCCCTCGGTGTATGTGATCACCAAACTCCTGGAGGAGCAGAACCAGAGCCAGGAGCAGGCCAAGCCCAAGGGGCCCACGCTGCCCGAGCCCAAGGAGCTGGACCAAAGGGGCAAGCCCACCCACGGCATCTATGTGGAGGGTGGCTCCGGCATGCTGGTGCGCTTCGGCCACTGCTGCAGCCCGGTGCCGGGGGACGAGATTACGGGGTATATCACCAGAGGGCGCGGGGTGACCGTGCACAAGGCGGACTGCGTCAATGCCCTGAATGCCGAGCCTGAGCGGCTGATCCGGGTGAGCTGGGCGGATGACGACACCGGCACCTTCAACACCAGCCTCCGGGTCATCGTGTATGAGAGCCCCAATATCCTGGGGGAGATCATGATGTTTATCGCCAATGCTGGCACCCCGGTGGTGGCCGGCTCCCAGGCCCAGGGCAGAAAGGGCATGCGGATGTTGAACCTGGTGGTTCAGGTGCAAAGCCGCGATCAGATCCGCCTGGTGCTGTCCAGGCTCCAGAAACGCTCAGACGTCCTGGAGGCCTATCGCAGCAGCGCCAGGTAGAAAGGACAAAAGATGCGGGCAGTGGTGCAGCGGGTGGCAGAGGCTTCGGTCAGCGTGGAGGGCCAGGTCAAGGGGGCCATCGGCCGGGGGCTGGTGGTGCTGCTTGGGGTGGAGACCGGGGACGCGGAAAAGGACGCGGTGTACATGGCGGGGAAGATCGCCAAGCTTCGCATTTTTGAGGATGAGGCGGGGAAGATGAACCGCTCGCTTTTGGATGTGGGGGGCGAGGCGCTGATGGTGAGCCAGTTTACCCTCCTGGGGGACGCCCGGGGGCAGAACCGCCCCGGCTTTACCCAGGCGGCGGAGCCGGAGGGCGCCAACGCCCTGTATGAGCGCTGTGTGGAAGTGCTAAGGGGCATGGATGTTTGCGTGGCCACGGGCGTGTTCCGGGCCCATATGCAGGTGGCCCTGGTGAATGACGGGCCGGTGACCATATTGCTGGACTCGAATAAATTGTTTTAGGAGGCAGAGATGCAGCTGGATATCGTGGTGGTGGGAGAGCTGGAAAACAATGTCTATATCCTGAGCCAGCCAGGCCGGGATGACGCGATTGTGGTGGATCCGGGCAGCGAAGGGGAGCGGATCAAGGAGGCCCTTGGCGGGAAAAAGGTGGCCGCCATCCTATTGACCCACGGCCACTGGGACCACACCGGGGCCCTTCAGGATTTTCCTGGCGTGCCCCTCTACATGCACGAGCGGGACAAGATGATGCTGGAGGATGACTTCCTGGGCTTTGCCCACCGGGGGCACCAGCAGCCCAGGCCCAAACCCACGCATTTTGTGCGGGAGGGGGATGAGCTGGCGCTGGCGGGGCTTGCCATCCAGGTGCTGCACACGCCTGGCCACAGCCCGGGCAGCGTGTGCTATCGGGTTGGTGACACGCTCCTGACCGGGGACACCCTGTTTCTCAATGACTATGGCCGCACCGATCTGCCCGGCGGCAGCCAGACCCAGATGCGGGCCTCCTTAAGGCGGTTGTTCACGCTGCATGGCTGCACCTACTACCCTGGCCACGGCCCAGGGGGCATCATTAAGTGACCTTCACGCTAAAAGGGCCAGTCCCCGGCTTTTACAAGGAGCTGGCCGACGTGGTGCGCATCTTCTTCCCCGAGGCCAGGGAGCTGGACCAGGGTGGGGAGCTGGAGATATTCATCACAGAAAGCGAGGAAGGCCAGGCCCGGCACAGCAGGGCAACGCTCCGGGGGGCGCTTGAGGGCAGCCACGGGACAACAGATAAAAAGCAGGCCGATCCGATTTTGGAAAAGCGCCTGCACAAGCGCCAGCAGAAGCTGGCGGTTTATTTTGCGCTGAAGGCTGCCACCGGGCTTATCCCGCCCTGGGGCTCGCTGACGGGCATCAGGCCCGCCCGGCTGGTGTATGCGCAGATGGCGCAGGGCCTGGGGGTTGACCAGGCGGCGGAGCAGGTGCGCGACATCTTTGATCTGAGCGCGGAAAAAGCCGGCCTGCTGGCTGACGTGGTGCGTACCCAGCAAAGCCTGACCCAGCCCGGGGAGCAGGACATCGGCATCTATATCGGCATCCCCTTTTGCCAAACCCGCTGCCGCTACTGCAGCTTTATCAGCTGCCAGGTGGGGGATGGAAAGCTGTTGCCTGGCTATGTGCGCGCGCTGGTGGCGGAAACAGAGGCGGTGGCCCGAATGGTGGCAGACCAGGGCTTTGCGGTGCGTTCGGTCTATGTGGGCGGTGGGACACCCACGGCGCTTCCCCCGGACATGCTGGGCCTGGTGCTGACGGCGGCTGGATCGCTGATGCGTCAAAGCCGCGAGATAACGGTGGAGGCCGGGCGGCCCGACAGCATCACCCCGGAGAAGCTGCGCGTGATAGCAGATCACGGCGCCACCCGCATCTCCATCAACCCCCAGACCATGCATGACAAAACGCTTGAGGCCATTGGCCGAAGGCACAGCCGTGCCCAGACCGAGGCGGCCTATGCCTTAGCCCGGGAGATGGGCTTTCACAACATCAACATGGATTTGATCGCGGGGCTGCCGGGGGAGGATTTGACCATGTTTGAAGCCACGCTGGCCTGGGCCCGGGGCATTTCGCCCGAATCCCTGACCGTTCACACCCTTAGCCTCAAGCGCTCAAGCGATATGCACCGCTTTGGCGAGAGCACGCCCCGGGAGGCGGCGGTTGATGCCATGGTGCGAAAAGCCAGGGAAATGGCCCACGATATGGGCATGGCCCCCTACTACCTCTACCGCCAAAAGCACATGGCCGGCAACCTGGAAAATGTGGGCTACGCCAGACCCGGCCATGCCTGCCTGTACAACATGGACATGATGGAGGATACCGGGAGCGTTCTGGCTCTGGGCGCCGGGGGCATTTCCAAACGTGTATACGACAACGGCGCCCGCATCTTGCGGGCGCCCAATGTGAAGGATCCGGAGCACTATATCGCCCGGGTGGACGAGATGATAAAGAGGAAAGTGGATTTGTTGAGGGGTGTGGGGAGCGGTGTGAGGCGACCAGGGGAGCGAGGGAGCCGGGAAGTCAGTTTGGATGCTGAATCGACGGATTAATGGTGAAGGTGGCCTCTATTCGGTCCATCATCTGCATGTTTGAGAAGGTCAGATAATCATGCACTGAACCGACTGGGTATTGTATCCCACTATCCATATCATAGGCATTCTCCCGCATCCAATGGCTTCCCACCAGCACCTCGTGGGGCTCATGGGAAGAGACCGGGGTCAAACCCTCTGCGATCGCCTGATCAATCTGCGCCCAGACAGCGGCGATGTCCTCCTCATCAATATCGATCTGCTTAATCCCGTTGATTGGACGGAGCAAGGCGGCGTTCAGGCGGACGGTTCCTTTTTCTGTGCCTTGAAATGCGGTTCCCGTCAAATCCAGGGTGAAACCACGGCTCTGTGTGGATAGCTCACCCCTTAGCCACTGACTTTCGATAGAGGAACTGGATACCTCAATGGCCTGACCATTGAGGCTGATGGACTGGGTGACAATGAACACGGGCTGTTCAGAACTGAGCGATAGGCCCACGGACAAACGACCATCCTGTATCAGCGCATCCTTAATGACCGCATTTGTGTGTTGGCTCTTTTGCGAGATGTCTATTTTCTGGACATAGGGCGTGGCGCTATCCCGAGCTTTATGATCTCTGGGGAACAAGTACTCCAGAACAGCGCTGGGGCCAAGGGCAATCGCGCTGACGGCAACAGCCAGCAGGAGGAGCGCCAGAATCAGGCTGGCTGGCGATCTAAAGCCGATGGAACTCTCCGGAGAGGAAGCCTGGATCCGTGCTGCCAAGCAGGGATTACCGGACAAGCCCGAAAGGCCGGTATCGATGGCATGCTTTATAAACACCCTGTCTTTCTCATTCATCAAAATATCCTCCTTTGAGATGCTCTCTCAGGCATGCCCGAGCTTGCTTCAGCCGACTGGAGACGGTGGACTGGGCAAGGCCAAGAGCCTGGGCGGTCTGGGTCATGGTCAATCCCTGATAATAGTATAGTGTCTCCTGAATAACCAACAATTCAGACACACAGGCACGCCAACGGTACC
>ENA-UOOM01000976-UOOM01000976.1-fermentation-metagenome-genome-assembly--contig:-NODE-976-length-29617-cov-7.660679_pt1 | contig 29617 bp, 27 predicted proteins | sample MGYA00245781_ERZ724031 | MGnify/ENA primary metagenome ERZ724031 (study PRJEB28704, sample SAMN03018317) | fermentation metagenome | biome: anthropogenic terrestrial biome; feature: soil; material... | reverse complement strand
CCTTTGGCCAAAGGAGGAAATGCAATGTCAATGGTTTATTTAAAATCTCCCAGTACAGACCCTGCCTTCAATCTGGCATTAGAACAATTTGTTTTTGATCGGATGGATCGCAGTAAGGAGTATTTTATGCTATGGCAAAATAATAATGCCGTTATTGTTGGTAAAAATCAAAATACGTTCGGGGAAGTGAATCCCAAGGTGGTTGAGTCGCGGGGCATTCAGGTGATCCGCAGGCTGTCCGGCGGGGGTGCAGTGTATCACGATTTGGGAAACTTGAATTTCACTTTTATTATGGATGCCAAGGAAGTCTGTGACTTGGATATTAAGCTGTTTTGCCAGCCGGTGGCTTCCTTGCTGCAAAAACTGGGTGTGGATGCCCAAGTGAATGGCAGAAATGACATTATCATCGACGGAAAGAAATTTTCCGGCAATTCTCAATATTTAAAAGAAGGGCGCATTATGCACCATGGCACCATTCTGTTTGACTCTGATTTAGATGTTGTGGCGTCTGTGTTAAACGTAGCCGGTGATAAATTCCAATCCAAGGCAGCAAAATCTGTCAAAAGTCGTGTTACCAATGTGAAGCCTTATTTAAAAGAAGAGGAAACCTTAGATTCCTTTCAAACACAATTGGTTTCTTATATTTTTGAGGGTACCCCCTTTGAAACCTACGAGCTGACGGCAGAGGACATGGCAGAAATTGAAAAAATCAAAGCTGCACGGTATGGACAATGGGATTGGAACTATGGAAAATCATCGGAATATTCTGTCATAAAAGAGCGGCGCATTGACGGCTGCGGGAAAATTGAAGCCCATATGAATACAAAGGATGGAAAAATTGTGGAGGTTCAATTCTACGGGGACTTCTTTGGCGTGTGTGACCCCGGAGAGCTTTCCGCCATTTTAGAGGGATGTGCATTAAAAAGGGAGGCCTTGACCCAAACCCTTGGGAATACAGAGATAGAAAAATATTTTTACGGACTTAGTCCGGCGCAGTTCATAGATATTTTATTATAATATGATTCCCAGGCAGCTGCAAACCCAATAAAGGCATTGCAAAATAAAAAGCAAAGGGACTCTGCGCTGCCGATTTGATATTCTTTTGCCATAAAAAAAACCCGGTTGTTTTCAGTAGGATATACTGCGTAACAAACGGTTTTTTTTAATTTTTCTTGGGTATATTTCCTGAAAAATCAGTACGCTTTTCAAGAGCGGAAAGGCTTACTTTTTTTTCACACGTTTGCCTGCTTCCTTTTCCAGATATTCCGATGCCATGCTGTCCAAGGTTGTGTTATCCACCACATCATCCAGTGCATCCTTCATGCGCTTCCATAAAGAGAGAGACACACAGTGGTCGGAGTTCGGGCAAGTGCGGGTATCCACGCAAGCCACAGGCGAGAGAGAACCCTCTAAAACATAGAGAATTTCCCCCACAGAAATTTCCTTTGGATCTCTGGCAAGGGTGTATCCGCCTTGGGCACCCCGAAAGCTTTTAACCAGATTGGCTTTTGTGAGGGGGTTTATAATTTGCTCTAAATATTTTTCGGAAATATCCTGTTCCTTGGCAATGGATTTTAAAGGAAGGGTACCCTTTCCATAGTTGATTGCCAAAGAAAGCATCAAACGAATGCCATAGCGTCCTTTGGTTGAAATTTTCATTCATCCACCTCTATTCTTCCCAACCCTTGCAGATATCAACCCATGCTGCACACCTTCCAAAGTGATATAATTCGTCACAAGTCAGTTCCACGGCAGAGTTACTGCTCCCTGCGGCAGGAAATACAGTTTCAAAGCGTTGCATGGAGACATCGGCAAAAGCCCTTGTTCCTTCCGGCAAAGCAAAGGGGCAAACACCACCCACTGCATGACCGGTGGCTTCCAGAGTTTCTTCAGGCGTCAGCATTTTGGCCTTTACACCAAATCTATCCTTAAATTTACGGTTATCTATTTTAGCGTCTCCGGCAACGGAAACCACAATGGGGCCGTCCTTTGACATGAGACATAGTGTTTTTGAAATGCGGGCAGGGATTACGCCCACAGCCTGTGCCGCCAGATCCACAGTAGCACTGGAGGTTTCAAATTCCAGAATTTCCTTCGGGCAGTTCAGTTCCTTTAAGTATGCCCGTACCTTTTCAATTGACATAACAAGTACAGCTCCTTTGCGCGGAATTTATTTAAATGAGTCTTTTTTAAATCATAGCAGATAATAGGGAATTATGCAAGGCAGTGAGGGGAAGAGGGTGTTTTTTCTAAGGCTCTTTTCTTGATAGGCATCAAATTGTCTCGTATTTTCATGCAAAAGTATTAATTTTATATTGAAAATTCTTCGTTTTCTTTACATTCCTTGACGAGCAATAAGCAAAATGCTATACTCAAAAACGAGTTATTTCTGTGTTTTGCAGAAGAAACCTTGTACGAATCGAGGAGAAAAAATGATACGAAATATAGTAGAATATTTAGAAACAACGGCCGCCAGGCTTCCGGAAAAAATAGCCTTTGTCGGCAAAGAGGAGCGCCTTTCCTTCGGGAATTTACTGCAAAGAAGTAAAAGGATCGGGTCGTATTTTCTTCGTTATGGGAAGAGGAATGTACCTATCGCAGTGATGACGGAGAAAACACCATCTTCTGTAGCGGCTTTTTTGGGCTGTGTTTACAGCGGTAATTTTTATACGCCCATTGATCCTTCCATGCCAAAAGAACGGATTCTTTCCATATTTGATACCTTGCGGCCCCAAGTGCTCTTGATAGATGAAAAGAGCAAAAAAGCGGCGGAGCATTTGGAATATGCGGGAGAGACGCTGGTTTTGGAGGAAATTGTCCATACGGAGATCGCAGAGGAAGCACTGCAAAAGGTTCGGAGAACTGCCATTGATGCCGACCCATTATATGCCTTGTTTACCTCCGGATCCACAGGCGTGCCTAAGGGCGTAGTTATTCCCCATCATTCCGTCATCAATTTGGTGGAATGGTATACGGAAACCTTTGATATTTCAGAAAAAGAGATTATTGGCAATCAGGCACCCTTTTATTTTGATTCTTCTGTGAAGGATATTTATGCCGTTTTAAAAACAGGGGCCACCATGGAGATCATCCCGAAGCAATTCTTTTCTTTCCCTGTAAAGCTGATGGAATATGTGGCGGAGAAGGAAATCAATTATGTGGATTGGGTGCCTTCCGCTTTTTGTATCGTGGCGAATACGGGCGCCTTGGAAAAAACTGCACCCCAATGCTTAAAGAAAATTGCCTTCTGCGGTGAAATTATGCCTACAAAGCAGTATAATATGTGGCGGGCAAAATATCCCCATGCTGTTTTTGCAAACATTTACGGCCCTACGGAAGCAACGGTGGACTGCACCTACTATATTGTTGACCGGGAATTTGCCGATGATGAACCATTGCCCATTGGCTACCCATGCAGAAATACGGACATTTTTATTTTAAATGGCGACCGATTGGCCCAAGCGGAGGAGACGGGGGAGCTTTGTATTCGAGGCAGGTGCCTTGCCCCGGGATACTATAATAACCCAGAAAAAACGGAGGAAGCCTTCATTCAAAACCCCCTAAATCCCCATTACCCTGAAAAAATATATAAAACAGGGGATATGGCAAGATATAATGCATATGGCGAAATTGTTTTCTTGGCAAGGAAGGATCATCAAATCAAGCACATGGGGCACCGTATTGAGCTTGGAGAAATTGAAGCCGCCGTAAATTCCATTGACTTGGTGGAAAACGGCGCCTGCATTTACGATGAGGGAGGCCAGAGAATTGTACTTTTTTATTGCGGGAAAGAAGCAACCCAAAGTTATATTTTAAAAAAACTGCGGGATAAAGTGCCGAAATATATGTTTCCCAATGTAATGATTTTGCTGGAGGAAATGCCCCATACGTTAAACAGTAAAATAGACAGGCTGCGGTTAAAGGAGTATTATGATAAAAGAGTTGAGTGACGGACAAGCCCTATGGCAGGAAATTGTAAAACGCATTTCTGGCGGACAACGGACAAATCTTTTTCTGTCGGAGGAAGAGGTGCTTGCTCTGGTGGAAAAAAGGCGGGTCAGCCGTATGGATTTTTCCGGCGGTGTTTACTTTTTTGCCCAAGAGGAAGACTATATACGCCTGTATTACTTTTTGGAGAAGAAAATTTTGCCGGAAGTATTGCCTGTTCTTCCAGAACCGATTATACTTGAGGAGGTTGCATTGGCTTCCAAGGAGCGGATGCCTTCTGAGGAGGACTGGAAAAGGGCGGGACTCCAGCCGTATTTACAGCGAAAGCGTCTGTATCTGATGGCAAAAACCATACTTCCCTTGAAGCGTGCTATCAAGTTTGCAACAGTGGATCAGCTTACGGAGATTTTCAGCACAATGCAGGATAATTTTGAACCGTATACCTCTGCTTTGCCAACAGAAGAGGAACTGCGAAAAGAAATTTTGGCGAAAAGGGTGCTTGTTTCCCTGCGTGGAAAAGAGTTGCTGGGGTTTTTGCACTTTGGAGAGAATAAGCAGGGGAGTATGCTTTGGCATATTGCCGTGATGCCCCAAGCCCGTGGTATGGGTGTTGCGGAGGGATTGACGAAGGATTGGTTTTTTGCCCAAAAAGAGGGAACCAAAAAATTTCTTCTTTGGGTTAGAACGGATAATCCGCCGGCACTGCGTTTATATGAAAAACTTGGATTTTTGCCCGATGGGAGGATAGCCCCTGTCATGATAAAAACAACAAAACAGAGAGGATAATGCGAGTATGGAAACATTATTAAAAATTTTGGAGGAACTAAGACCCGACGTTGACTTTCAGGAAAATAAGGCGTTAATTGACAGCGGTGAGCTGGATTCTTTTGATATTGTATCCTTGGTGGGTGAGTTGTCCGAAGCCTTTGAAATTGAGATAGGCGCAGAGGACATTATTCCGGAGAACTTTAATTCTGTTGAGGCAATGATGGCTTTGGTAACGAAATTGCAGGAAGATTAAGCTTAAGGAGATTGGGTTATGGCTTTTACATCAGTACAATTTGTGGTTTTCCTGTTTTTGTGTGCCACTGTATATTTCCTGACCCCGAAGCGTTACCGTTGGGTAACGCTTTTCATCGCGAATTATATATTTTATTTTTTTGCAGGCCCCAGGTATCTTATCTATTTGCTGGCAACGACAATAACCATTTATTGCGGAGCACGGCAGCTGGGGAAAATGTCGAGCAAAAATAAAGCGGATTTTGCGGCGGTGAAGTTATCCCTGGACAAGGAAGAGAAAAAGGCTTGGAAAGCAAATTTCACAAAGAAAAAACGTGCTGTTTTGATTCCCACGTTGCTTTTTAATTTGGGAATTTTATCGGTATTAAAATATTCTGGTTTTGTGGGGAGCAATCTGAATGCACTGTTTGCACGGTTTTCCCTGGATATTACAATGCCTGCTCCCAGCTTTTTACTGCCCTTGGGCATTTCCTTCTATACCTTTCAATCCTTGGCTTATTTGATTGATGTTTATCGGGAAAAATTTGAGCCGGAGCGTAATTTGGCCAAGTTTGCACTTTTCATTTCTTTTTTCCCCCAGATTGTGCAAGGGCCAATCGGCAGATTTTCTGACTTGGCGGAGCAGCTGTATCGTCCGAATGGATTTTCTTATGAACGTGTAAAGTTCGGTGTACAGCTCATTCTTTGGGGTGTTTTCAAAAAGCTTGTGATTGCGGATCGGGCCAAGGTCATTGTGGATACCATTTTTGCCTATCCCGAAACCTTCGGCGGCACTTATGTTGCAGTGGGGGCATTGGTTTACTGTGTGCAGCTTTATGGTGATTTTTCCGGCGGCATTGATATTGCCACGGGGGCGGCACAGGTTTTGGGCATTCAATTGGAAAAGAATTTTGAGAGACCATACTTGGCAACCAGCATTCCCGATTTTTGGCGCAGATGGCATATCACTTTGGGTGCATGGTTTCGCGATTATGTGTTTTATCCCTTATCCTTATCAAAGTTTTTTATGAAGGTGGGGAGAAAAGGGCGAAAGCTTTTTGGGAATTATATTGGAAAACTGCTGCCTGTGTTAATTCCTCAGTTCATCGTGTTCTTTCTCATTGGTATTTGGCACGGTGCGGAATGGAAATACATTGCCTTTGGTTTTTATAACGGTACCTTGATTGTATTGGGCATTTTATTTGACCAGCCCTTGAAAAAGCTGATAGAAAAATGCCAAATCAGGACGGAATGCTTTAGCTGGCATTTGTTTCAGGTTCTAAGAACCCTCGTTTTGATTGCCTTAGGAAAAATTATCACCAGAGCGCCGGGGGTGGGTGCCTCTGTTTATATGACCCAGTCCATGGTGCGAAATTGGGATGGGGATATATTGTGCAATGGGGGATTGTTAAAGCTGGGTTTAGATACGCAGGATTTGTGGGTTCTTCTTCTGTCTTCCTTGGTACTTTTGACCATCAGCCTCCTTCAGGAATCGGGCATACACATTCGGGAAGCACTGGCGAAGCAAAATCTCCTTTTCCGTTGGATTATTTACTTGGCGGCAATTTTTTCACTCATTTTGTTTGGCGTATATGGTTTGAATTATAACGCCTCCGACTTTATTTATAGGGGGTTTTGATACGATGAAGATGGCTCTAAGAATTGTAATTCGGTGCGTTGCCTTTCTCCTTGTTTTCTCTATGCTTTTTTTGGGTGCGACGGAGTATTTACGCCGTGCCGACGATGAAGCGGATGAAATTCATGCCTTTTACAATGAACCGAAGAATTCCATTGATGTGCTGTTTATGGGAAGCAGCCCCATTTTAAGAGGGATATCACCTATGGTTTTATGGAACCAAGAGGGGTTTACCAGCTATGTGCGTGCCTCTGCGTTGCAGGCGCCGGCGGTGACCTATGGGCTTTTGGCGGAATCCTTGGAATATCAAAAGCCGGAATTGGTGGTGTTATTGTGTGATAATATTTTTCTGGAGTTTGAGTATGCAGAGCGTGAGGGAGATTTGCGGCGGGCACTGGATGGCATGAAGCTATCGAAATACAAGCTGCAAATCATAAGGCAAATTACTGCCGAGGATGAAAGACAAACGCTGCTTTCCTATGTTTTTCCGTTGCTGCGTTATCATGAACGGTGGAAGGAGCTTGACTTGGCGGAAGCCGAGCCTGTGCCTTTGTTGGAGAACTCCTTTAAAAAGGGGAATGTTTACCTCAGGGGTAGCGAGCCTCAGGCGTATCCCCAAAACTTTATGGCGCCCTCCGACGAAGCCCCGCCGGAATTTAATGAAGCCGCAAAGGGGTATATTGAACAGACAATACAGTTTTGCAAAGAAAAGGATATTCCCGTTTTATTGCTGCATTTGCCCAAAATGTCTTGGAGCTATGGGCAGAGTATGAAGCTGGAGGAGTTTGCCGCTGAAATGGGTGTGGAATATTTAGATTGTGACAGAGAGGAAAACAGAGCCCAATTAAACTTGGACCCTGCCGTTGATTATTATGACCAAGGCCATATGAATTTGGACGGTTCTATCAAGCTTTCCCAGTGGCTTGGGACACATTTGAAGGAAGCCTATGGGCTGCCAGATCATAGAAACGAAGGCGAATATCAAGCGTGGCATGAGGACTATCAACAGTATGCTGAAAGAATCTCCCCTTAGATTCTTAGAAAATTTTTCGCGGGGAGCATTTAAAATCTTACGGTATTTATCCCATAAAATCCATGAAAAAGAAAGTTTCACTGAAACCTGTTTAGAGAGATTTAGCTAAGCAGGTTTTTTGTTTTTAGGGAAGAAAAGGGAAAATCCGGCATAGAATCAGAGGCATTTGAATAGTTTTAAAGTAATAGAGATAAGTGAGGATGGACTATGGAAAACGATAAATACCCTTTTGTAAATTTGCCCCTTCCCTATGAGTACAGTGCTTTGGAGCCTTTCATTGACACAAAAACCATGGAAATACATCATAATAATTATTTGCAGTATTATATTGACAACTTGAATAGTACTATAGCGGATTATCCGGAGTTGCAACAGTTAACATTGGAGGAGCTGATTCGCAATTCAGTTTACCTCTTAGATGGCTTGCGTATCCCCATACAAAACAATGGTGGGGGGGTATACAATCACCGTTTTTACTTTAATGGTCTGCAAAGTCCAAGCGCAGAAAAGCCTGAGGGAAGATTGATTGACATGATTGAGGCGCAGTATGGAAATTTGGAAAATTTTCTGGTTGTGTTCAAGACGGAAGCCTTAAAAATTTTCGGTTCCGGCTATGCATGGCTGGTGTTTGATTACGGAAAATTACGAATTATCACCATGCCCAATCAAAATAGTCCGGTATTATTGGATTACTGCCCTATTATCGCCTTGGATGTTTGGGAGCATGCATACTTTTTGAAACATACTTACATGAGAAATGCGTATATTGACGACTGGAATCATGTCATTAACTGGGAGGTAGCAAACGCAAATTATATGGAGTGTTTGGCAAACTTTAGTCAAATTGATCAAGTAACAGACGAAGCTTTTTAAAATGAAGGCTTTTATGCAAAAAAAGCAGCCCGGAGTGTCCCGGGCCGTTTTTTTATTTTCACACCTGCTGAAAAACTATAGGATTTGAATGCTCCATTTTTTCATCCAATAGTTTATTTGAATAACATAAGCCAACAGCTGAGGCCCAGCCATCAGCTGACCATACCAAGGCTTTCCGTAGTCAGACGGACTTTTTAGGAATGCCTCCACCTTTTTACGGTCTAAAAACTGAAGAACGGGGGAAGTGCTGTCCTCCATAATTTCCCGAATCATAGAGCCTAAAAGGACTTCATATTGTTTGTCATAAATTTTAGGGTAGGGGGATTTTTTACGGAACAAAACCTCATCGGGCACCAGCCCTACACCGCACTCCCGCAATAAGGATTTTACGACATCATTTCTTGTTTTCATCTCCCAAGGTACATTCCACACATATTCAATCAATCTATGGTCTGCAAAGGGGACTCTGGCCTCCAGCCCGTTGTACATACTGGTGCGGTCCATACGGTCCAACAGGGTTTGCATGAACCACTTCTGGTTGAGATAAGCAATCTCCCGTCTGCGTGCCTCATGGGGGGTATCCTCTGCCAATCTGGGTGTTTCGGCGACGGATTTTTCATACGTTTTTGCAACATAATCCTCCATATCAAGATATTCTATAAAATCATCCTTGAGTAAAACCTTTCTTGCGTCCAAATCCATGGTCCAAGGGAAGGTATTTGCTTCAAAGCAATCTTTTTTGTGAAACCAAGGATACCCGCCGAAAATTTCATCGGCACATTCTCCCGTTAAGGCAACCTTATTATACTGCCGCACCTTGCTGCAAAAAAACAGTATGGAGGAATCAATATCCGCCATGGCAGGCAAATCTCTGGCATCCACAGAACCTTTTAAGCAATTGGTTTGATCTTCAATACTGCATTGCAAATATCGATGGTTGGTTTTTAAATGCTTTACCATAATATCTACAAAGGGTCTATCTTGAGAAGGCTGGAAGGATGAGGGCTTGAAGTATTTTTCATTCCCAATAAAATCGAAGGAAAAGGTGTTTAATTGTTCTCCTTTTTTCGCCAGCTCCCCGGCGCAAACGGCAGTCACAATGCTACTGTCCACACCGCCGGATAAAAAGGTGCAAATGGGCACATGAGATACCATTTGCCGTTTGATGGCATCCATCAGCAATTCCTTTGTTGTTTCAACAGTGGTTTTGTAATCGTCTTCATGGACATGACTTTCCAGCTTCCAATAGCAGGTGGTTTTCATGCCTTGGGGAGAAAATGTCATGTAATGCCCGGGAAGTACCTCATCAATTCCTTTAAAAACACCCTTCCCATAGGTTTTTGCCGGCCCGATGCTGAAAACCTCGTTTAAGCCCTCTCGATCTAATTGAGGCACAATGCCGGGATGGCAGAATAGACCTTTGATTTCCGAAGAAAAAACGACCTCTTTCTCAAGAATGGTATAAAAAAGGGGCTTTACGCCGGAGCGGTCCCGGTAAAGCAAAAGCATATTTTTTATGGGGTCGTGGATGGCAATGGCGAAAATTCCGTTTAATTTTTTCACAAAATCCGCTCCATATTCCATGTAACTCACTAAAATGACCTCGGTATCAGAATCCGTATCGAAACGCCAGCCCTTTGCGGAGAGGCCGCTGCGTAATTCCGTGGTATTATAAAGCTCCCCGTTATAAACGATTGCCCAAGTCTGCCCGTTTATGGTTCTTGTGATTGGCTGATGCCCCGTTTTTAGGTCAATAATAGAAAGCCTTGCGTGTGAGAAACCCACGGTGGAGGACAAATATGTTCCACAGTCATCAGGCCCTCTGCGCCGTTGCACTGTATACATATCCTCCAATCGCTTCGTATAGAAGGATTTATGTTCCAAATAATCTTTGCTTGGGTGAAAAAAACCGGCAATGCCGCACATAGTATACGCCTCCTTAATTAAATTAAAATACACGCTAAAATAAAAGTAAATAAAAAGCCGATGCCCACAGGAAGCAGATTTTTTCTGGCCAGCTCCAAGGGATTTACGTTGCAAATTGCAGCAGCGGGGATCAATCCCCAGGGAACGATGGTGCCGCCGCCTACAAAAATGGCGGTAATTTGGCCGAGGGCTGCCAAAATGGGAATGGAGCAATGAACAGCGGTTCCAAAGGTATTTGCCAAAGCACCTACTAAGGGGAGCCCAGAGAAACCGGAGCCGTCTAAGCCCGTCAAACCACCGATTGCCATTTGTATCAATACAACCATATATTTATTGAGCGGGGTGATAGCAGCTAGCCAAAGTGCCCAGTCATTTAAAATGCCGCTTTGATATTGTTCCCCTAAAATGTAGGTAATTCCCTCACCGCCCAGAAAGAAGAAGCCGCCGATCATAATCACGGGGGCAAAAATTTTTATGGCAAACAGGAAACCCTCTCTAATATACTCCGTAACTTTTTCAAGGCTTTTTTTCTGAAAACCGATGACAGAAGCAAGGAGCATAACCAGCAATGCCGTTCCGGAAACCAGACTTGTGGCATCGCCCCCCTTTAAATCATACGCAAACAGAAGCATAATATCCGCCGCAAAGGCTACGGGTGTGAAAATTGCAATAAAAACAGCCCCTTTTGATGGTTTACCCTTGGGAACATATTCCTGATTTAGCATAGATAAATTGCTTGCGGTGGTCATTGTTTTTCTGTTTAACAAAAAAGCGGAAACAACGGTTACAATACTCATGGTAATAAATAAAGGCATCCCCCTTTGTAAAATCGTCTGCGGTTCGATTCCTGCGGCGGAAGCGGTGATGGCCGGGGCGCCTTGGATCACAATGTCGGAGCTGAGGGCAATGCCGTGACCGAATAAGTTCATTGCCATAGCGGCCGCCAAAGGGTGCAACCCCTTTTTCACAGCCAAAGGCACTAAAATTGCGCCCACCAGTGCCACAGAGGGAGAGGGCCACAAAAATATGGAAAAAATCATCATGGTAATTCCTAAAATCCACCAAGAAGTATGGGCGTCCCACATTATTTTTGACATAGAACGCATCATCAAATAATCGCTGCCCAGTTCCGCAAGGCATTTTGATAAGGAGGTAACCAGTGCAATGGTGGCAATAATCTCCATAAATTCTTTTGAAGCATATAATATGGCACGAAAAACGGATTGAATGCCACCTACCAAGCTATGGCTGCTCACAAGCCCCAAAATAAAAATAAAGAGAATACAGAATATGGGTGTATCTTTCCTAAATATCATGGTTGCAAGTATGGTGAAAACGCCCACGAGGTAGATGAAATGAACGGCAGAAAGTTCAATCATTAGGCTTGGCATTTACAATACCCCCCTCAAAAATGGATATAATACAATATTCATTTTTCGGGGAATTGTGCCATGGACAGAGAAAGGGCACTTTTATGAATTTGCTGTAGGAAGGGAAATAAAATTCATATTTTATGTAGAAAAAGATACTAAATTGGAATAAAACGATAGAATGTCTGGATTTTTGAACAATTATGCTTTATAATAAAGCATATATATAAGGTATTGTAAACACTTTATTTTGAAGCACGTCTTTTTTGGAGGGAAGCTGTCCGTACTATTTTTTAGGAGGTCTTCAATGAACTTTACTGATTTAAAATATGTAATTGAAATCGATAAATGCGGTTCTATCTCTTTGGCGGCAAAAAATTTATATGTTGCCCAGTCAAATCTGAGTCGTGCGGTGAAAGAATTGGAAAAGGAATTTGATATTGTTATTTTTAGGCGCACACCGAAGGGGGTCATTACCACCCGGGAGGGGCAGCGCTTTTTGCGTCATGCAAAGGAGATACAGTATCAGATCAATATTTTAACAAATGCATATTCCGATGTAAACGAGCATGGGGTAAATTTGAAAATTTCTGTGCCGAGAGCCAGCTATATCACGGAGGTTTTTTCGGATTTTTTAAATACGCTGGAGGAAGAGGAAAATATGCGCATTCATTATTACGAGACAAACTCCAGCAAAACCATTCAAAATGTGCTGGATTATCATTATGATATTGGTATTATACGATACAATGTAATGCATGAAGGGTATTATTTGTCCCTATTTAAATTAAAGGATTTGGCGTATCGTCTGATTTTAGAGTTTGATTATCTTCTTTTGACTTCAAAAGATAATGCCATTGCGGACAAGCATATTAGGGCGGATTCCGATTTGGAGGGCTGCATTGAGGTTGTCCATGGCGATGAAAGGCTGCCTACGGGAGGCTATATAGATTTAACGGAAAATGATAGAGAGGAGCGCTCTCAAAAAAAGGTCATTTATATTTATGAAAGGGCAAGCCAATTTGAGATTTTATCCACGGTTCCCAATACATATATGTGGGTTTCCCCCGTACCGGATGAAACCCTTGAAAAATATGGGTTAATTCAAAAGCGCTGCGGCGCCTACGCCAAGTACATGAAGGATGTCATGGTGTTCAAGGAAAACCATGTGCCTAAAAAATATGAAAAACAGCTGATTGATAATTTAAGGGAAAAAACCAGAGAATTCGGTTGCTATTTGTAAAAGAAGAACTAATAAATGCATAGAGTATAGGCCTCTCCGGGGTGAAAAAGGCAGAAAAAGGTTCGCGTTTTTAGGAACGCAGCCTTTTTTTCGTTTGAAAAACGGTGCGAGATTTGGCGAATTGAATGCCGGAATGTTAGAAAAATATTGAAATCAAGTTTTATATTTTTTTATAGGGAGTGACAAGTTTTTTCGCCGATGCAAATCTTCATGATTTCATACAAAACCATCTTACTTTTCCAAAGCTGTTTTTAAGCTAAATTTTGTATGTCCCCCTTTTTTGTATGGATAAATGTACAAAAAGACTAATTTTAGCAGCGAACAAAAGGGAATTTATTTAAATTTAAAGCAGAACAAAAATATTCCACTGATTTTTGTCCATATAAAAAATGATATATACCATTCGTTTAAAAGGTATGGACAAAAGTAAAAATTTTTATTGATAAAAACGATTGACGATGTTAGTATTAGCATCAAGAAGAAAAAGAGCACAATAATGTAGGTGATATTTTTTTTCAAATATAAACTATGCACAATTGTACAAAATCTTTTTATTACTAAGCTCTCTGTGTCAATAAAAATACCCCATCTAAATTTTATATTTCATATACAAAAAATAGATGGGGGATGCGGCAGTACGTGCAGTACCGTTCCTGCACTTTACAATAAGAAAGAATGTTGTGTAAGAAATTAAAACTATGTTAAGGGGGATTTTAAATGGCAGTAGAAAAGAAGAAAGATGCAACTCCTGTAGCAAAAAGACCCGAGATTGTCAACAGTGTAGAAACCTTGAAGCAAAGAATTGAAGAGGTAAGAGAGGCTCAACGAAAATTTGCCACATATACACAAGAGCAGGTAGACAAGATCTTCTTGGCAGCGGCAACGGCAGCCACAAAGCGTAGAATTCCTTTGGCTAAGATGGCTGTAGAGGAAACAAAAATGGGTTTAGTGGAAGATAAGGTTATAAAAAACCACTTTGCTTCCGAATACATATACAATGCTTATAAAGATTCCCAAACCTGCGGCGTATTGGAAGAGGATACTGCATTTGGTATCAGAAAAATTTATGAGCCCATCGGTGTTATTGCCGCAGTCGTTCCTACTACGAACCCTACCTCCACTGCAATCTTCAAATGTCTGATCTGCTTGAAGACCAGAAACGGTATCATTATTTCTCCTCACCCGTCAGCAAAAAACTGTACAATCGCAGCAGTAAAGGTTGTATTGGAAGCGGCGGTTGCGGCCGGCGCACCGGAAGGCATCCTTGCTTGGATTGACGAGCCTTCCATCGAAATGTCTGTGGAGGTTATGAAGGATGCAGACATGGTATTGGCAACCGGTGGCCCTGCAATGGTAAAATCCGCTTACTCCTCCGGCAAGCCCGCTGTTGGTGTAGGTAATGGTAACACACCTGCCTTGATTGATGAAACAGCAGATATTCTGATGGCAGTAAACTCCGTAATTCACTCTAAGACTTTCGATAACGGTACAATTTGTGCTTCCGAGCAGGCCGTAGTGGTTATGGATAAAATTTATGATAAATGTAAAAATGAATTCCTTGCAAGAGGCTGCTATTTGTTAAATGATGAAGAGAGAGAAAAAGTTGGCAGAATCATTTTAAATGCTGCTGGCAATATCAATGCTCAGATTGTTGGACGAAGCCCTTATCAGATTGCACAGCTGGCAGGCATTGAATGCCCGAAGGATGCTAAAATCCTCATTGGTGAGGTTACAGAGGTTGATGTGACAAAAGAGCCTTTTGCGCATGAGAAACTTTCTCCGATCCTTGCTATGTATCGTGCGAACACATTTGAAGAAGCTTTGGATATTACTGACAGATTGGTTATTGATGGCGGTGTTGGTCATACTTCCGTATTATATGTTGATCCTGTAAAGGGACCTGACAAAATTAAACGCTTTGAAGAAAGAATGAAAACCTGCCGTATCTTAATTAATACACCCTCTTCCCATGGCGGCATTGGTGATCTTTACAACTTCAGACTCCTTCCTTCTCTTACCCTGGGTTGCGGTTCTTGGGCTGGTAATGCTGTATCGCACAATGTTGGTATAGCGGAATTGGTTAACATAAAAACGGTAGCTGAGAGGAGAGAAAATATGCTTTGGCTTAGAACTCCTGAAAAGGTTTACTTCAAAAAAGGATGTACACCTGTTGCATTGAAGGAATTAAAAGATGTTTATAACAGAAAGAAAGCTTTTATCGTAACCGACGGTTTCTTATATAAGAATGGTTATACCAAAGCCATCACAGATCAGTTGGATGAAATGGGAATCAAACATCATGTATTCTTTGATGTAACGCCCGATCCTACCTTGCCTTGTGCAAAAGCCGGCGCGGTTGCAATGAGAGAATTCGCACCTGACGTAATCATCGCTTTGGGCGGTGGTTCCGCAATGGATGCTGCCAAAATCATGTGGATTATGTACGAACATCCCGAAGCTGACTTTGCTGATTTGGCAATGCGTTTCATCGATATTCGTAAGAGAGTTTTCGTATTCCCGAAGATGGGCGAGAAGGCAATCATGGTATGTATCGCTACCTCCTCCGGTACCGGTTCCGAGGTTACACCATTTGCCATCATTACAGACCCAACAACACAGACAAAATATTCTATCGCTGACTATGCATTGCTGCCTACCATCGCAATCAGTGACGCTGATATGATGATGGATCAGCCGAAGGGCTTAACAGCATCCTCCGGTATTGACGTATTGACCCATGCGGTGGAAGCATATGTATCTATGCTGGCTACAGATTATACAGACGGCTTAGCTTTAAAGGCTGCGAAGTTGGTAGTGGAGTACCTGCCAAGAGCGTACAAGTATGGCCGCGACGATGTGGAAGCCCGTGAAAAAATGGCAAATGCATCTACCATTGCAGGTCTTGCATTCGCAAACGCATTCTTGGGTGTAACCCACTCCATGGCTCATAAACTGGGTGCGCATCATCATGTACAGCATGGTGTTGCTAATGCATTGCTTATGACAGAGGTTATCAAATACAACTCGGCAGAGATTCCGAAGAGAATGGGTACTTTCTCACAATATCAGTATCCTCATGCACGGGAGCGTTATGCAGAAATCGCTACATATTTAGGGTTGCCCGGCAAAACGGACGAAGAAAAGGTGGAAAGCTTCATCGCTAAGGTTGAAGAGCTGAAGGCTACGGTTGGTATTGCAAGTTCCATCAAAGAGCATGGCGTTGATGAGAAGGCATTCCTGGATAAACTGGACATTATGTGTGAAGAAGCATTTGATGATCAGTGCACAGGTGCAAACCCTAGATATCCTTTGATGTCTGAAATCAGAGAATTATATCTGGCTGCTTACTACGGCAAATAACATACTCCATATTTATAAAAAAGGACCGCATAGAAATATGCGGCCTTTTTTCATAGGCAGTGCCTATGACGGCTAGATGGGGCAGAGTGAAAAAAGGATCACTGCCCAAAGCCCCGTCTAATAAGGATGTTTTCAGTTTTTAAGATATGCCGTAGGATTTAATTCCTACGGCTTTTCTCTTGTCCTAAACTCTGCCTACAAAGTTGAAGTATACATCAACCTGTTGGGTGTAGTTTTTCTTCTTCCAACCCTCGGAAGGCTCATGCACCACAATCTTTTCGATAAACTCCCCCACGATTTCGCTTTGCGAAACAGCTTATCCAAATCCGCAAGATGCTTTTGAGCCTTTTTCTGCTCCCTTGTCTTTGTGGAAAGCTCCTGCTTTAACTGATTTTGGTGCTTATCTATTGCCCGCTGTAAGAATTGCTCGGTATGCCGTGCCATGACCTTGATGGTATGCGGGGTACACTCGTCCTTGTGCTTGTGGTAGCGACCACAGGTGCAGGTATATTGCTCCTCGTTCCAGCTCCCGCAACGGCACAAGTAGTGCTTTGTTCCGCAGGCTTTGCATTCCGCCAAGCCGGAAAGCATAACCTGCTCGCCAATTTTGTTGGGTCTGCGCTTGTCCTGCCGTACCTTCTGCACAAATCACCTTCCTTTCAAAGTGCGGTTTATAAATATCTCGCAATGGTTTGTACCAGTCTAACAGGAAGCTGCTTCAAATCGGTAATATCCAAAAATCGTTCTTGTCCATAAATATTGCATATGGTTTCTTTGTCCTGTCCAATGGCAGCGGCTAAGAACAAAATCCCTTTCCGACTGTACTCCCTAATAATCTGCTTCATATCACTGTTTGCCAGTTCTCCGGCATAGTCCGGCACCGCTTTGGGCTGACCATCGCTGATACTGATAAGCAGCTTTGTTGTCTGTGAAGCTTTTACCAACTTTTCAGCTAAAATCCGCAGAGCCATTCCATCCCGGTTGTTGCTGATACTTTTAATACCCATCAGCGCAGCTTCCTCGTTCAGCTTCGGCTTTTCCCAGTCAATATACGCATACAACGACATTTTTTCTTTGAGAGAACGGTCTGCCGTGTCACCGTAAATCAAGACAGGAATATCGCAGCTTTTACAGAACTCATAGACAGCAACCGCCGCCTGCTTCGCTGCTTCCAACCGCCCAAAAGCGTTCATAGAAGCGGATTGGTCAATCCGTAGTGCCACAGCTAAGGACGGCGTTTCTTCCGGTGGGTTCTTTCTTGAAAAGTAGCGGAAGTCCGGCGAAGCTGTTTTTTGGGCGTGGAACATTGTTCCATAAACCCGGTTTCCAGAAAAAGATGCAGATGCTTCATATTCCAAAAGAGGCTGTGTTTTTCTTGATAGTTCACGGATTACAGGGCGCAGCTTTTGCGCCGTTTCCCGATATGCCTGCCTTTGAGCTTCGGTGGTTTCCGGGCGGTGGACAATCATGCCTACCTTTTCGTGCATAGAGCCTTTGACGGCTTCTCTTGCTTCGCTGTTCAAATGTTTCCGAAAGGAGCGTTTTTCTTCATCAAGCTGCTTTTGTTCGTCAGGCGTTAATTCGTGATAGATTGGTGTTCCGTCCCCACCAGTTTCTTGACACTCTGTTTGGACTGCCGTTTTCGAGGGCATATCGGAATGTCCCTCGCTGTCCGCAGTTCGCTTCAAAGCAACGGAAGGGGGGGTGTCCTCATTTACCTCAGGCTGCTCCGTTTCAAAACTCCCATCAGCATGAAGTTCCAGTTCTTGCCCATTTGTTTTTCTTTTGTGGAACGCAGAGATACTTGCCAATTCCGAAAATAAATCCTGCTGTCGGAGTGCCTGCTCTAACAGAGCAATTTCCTCGCTGTCCGTTGTCATTTTATAAATAACTTTGTGATAGAGGGCATCCAGTATATCTATCCCCTGCAAAATGGCATCCACCCAGTAAAAATAAGAACGCATACCAGCCACGCCTTTGACAGCGTTCGCTTTTGCCGTTTTGTCCAACGACAAAATTACTTGAGCAAGCGTTTGAAGCAGTTCTGTATCCTCGCAGCCAGTCTTATATTCAGCCCGTTCAACCATGACCGATACGGGCGGTAAATCCATTTTTTCCGCGTGTTGAATACGGTCACGCAGGGCTTCGTTCAAAGGACGGCAACCGTTGTAACCTCTATTTGTGGTAATAATCACAATAAAATCCGGGTGGCGGCGAACAACCCGGATGGGTAGATTTATACTTCCGTCCGCTTCCAATGCAGAGTTCAACGCCATTAAAACGGCGGCGTCCCGAATAACAGTGGGTTCCTGAATTTCCAAAAGCCAGCCGTTTTCATAAGCGCGGATAATTTCAGAGGGATAATATTGATATTTGATGGACTGCTCACCGTCCTTGTCATTGGATACCGGCAGAATAGAACCCAATATATCAGATTTATCCATGTCTGCAAAGCAGGTAATTTTCGTGTAAGGCAATCCAAAATCTGCGGAGAGCGCTTTTGCAAGCTGCGTTTTGCCTGAGCCTGCGTCCCCCTCCAACAGAATATTTGTAAGCTTCATTTCGCCCCGCTTCCAGTTTGACTTGACCGCAGCGCATATTCTTCGCTCTGCGTCACTTTCCACATGGGAAGCGGGTTTCTTCCAGATAAGCGATTGTTCTTCCTCTGTCAGCCGTCTATCCGGCGACAGAAGCCATTTATTTTCCATCTCTAATACAACTCCAGTTCTTCCAAAATCCGGGTAAGCGTCCGAAGCCGTTCCCCGGTCAGTTCCCCCAAATCACTCAAGGACTGGGAAAAAGCTTGAATGTCCTTTTGAATATCCGGGTTATCCGTACAGATTTCCACAGGGAGAACGCCGCCCTGTACGCCAATCCGTTCTACCGTGGGTTTTTCCGGGTCATACAGCAAGGGGGAACGGTATGCTTCTTTGAAATAAAGCAGCGTCCGGCTTAAAAAAATCATTAGGTCAAAAATCTGATGAATGGGAAGTTCTATGCTGATTTCTAGTTCTCCATCCTTATTTTCTTTCCAAAGTTGTGCTGCTATCTGCATACTTTTGTTTTCTTCCCAATGGGGCGCACCCAAAGTTAGTTTTTTTAATGCGGAACAATAGGCATTTCGCCCGTCTACACGGTCATATCCTTCTGCGGTCAGTACAATTCTTTCGTTCATGTTCAAATCCTCCCTGCCTGTGGTATTTCCAATAGACATTCATCCAACAGTGTATTTAATTTATCTGTCTGGTCATCCTCCGGGTTTTCATATTTGAGGACTTTTACCACGGAATAATCAAACCCATTCTCCCCGTATTTGTCCCATAGTACTTGAAGCTGCTTGTTTGGATGGAGTTTTACGGAGAGCTTGAAACGGTTGCTGTTAAAACCTGCCTTTACATCTTTGGAAATGCCCAGAAATAAATCTCCAGTAGCTTTGCAGAAAATAGAAATCACGCCCATATCCGGGTGACGGTTTTTCCATTCATTCAAAAGTTCTTTTTTTCTTTTTATGTCCATTATTCTCACCTCACACTTAGTTTAACGCAAAAAGTATATGGTATCAATCCACGCTCCGTAGACTTTTGATATAATCTATTTTCGTGTTACAACTTATCTCATATTTATCCCTTGGCAGTAACTATATAGGCAGGTCACAATGCCCCAAATAAGTTCAGCGAGAGTATTGTTTGCCGTTTCACAGACCGCGTTCTTGAAATCACACTGGAGGACTTTGCGGAGAATCTCCATAAGACGGCACAGGACTTTTGGGTCTGAAAGCCTTGCCGGATGAAATCTATTATGAGCAAGTCACACATGAAAATCGGACAAGCCGTTTGGATGTGAGCATCAACGCACCAAAGAAAACCGAGCGACTTTCCACCCTAAAGCGATACCAGGAAAGCCAAGGAAGCCGTGAAGCGGCTGCTGGACAACAAAGAATTAACAGAAATCCAGTGGAGTCGGTTTATTCTACATTTCGTAAAGGCTTATCCTATCGGTAGATCGCCGTTGTGAAGGGGTACATTTTACCGCTGTCCACGAAAGCATAGCAGCGGCTACGATAAAGCTGCAAAAGTTTTTCAATATAATCAGAAACACATTGTAAGTTCTTCTTTCTTCATGCCAGACGGAAAAGGGAACACCGAACACATGAATTGTGTCGGGTGTTCCCTTTTGGTAGATACAGATTATTTGGGCTGTCACAACCTCATCCGCAATCATTTGTGCTTGCGTAGAGAGACGAATGCGCTCTATAACATCTATTTTTGGCATAGGGTGCGCTTTCAGATCATTGGTACAAATCCGTTCCGCCCGTCCCAAAGCAGTTTTTCAACAGAGGCGCAATGCTTTGCCAGCTTACCTGTGAGAAGTAGTTCCCGATACATCTGTGGCTTCTGCTCTCGTAGATAATTCAGGCGGAGCCGACCATGCTTCCCTAGACTGTCAAGCTCGGCTTTTCCATCAAATTCAATGTTAGGATACAATAACCCATCCATCTCTGTGCATTCAAATTCAAACGTTGCCATAAAGCAAATCCTCCAATAAAGACTATTTACAATTCATCGATAATCGCCCGGCTGTATATGCTGAACAACTCTGATTTACGTAAACATCCTTATTGGAGGACGGTTAAGGACAATCATCCTTTTTGCTTACTTCTTATTTTTTCTTGCTTTTATCCTTCTTTGCGATTTCCACATGGACCCGCTTGTTTTTAATTTTGGTACTTTTCATACCAACCAAAACGTCCTTTACATAATCTCTGGGGATATCCACAAAGCTATAGTCGTCATAAAGGTCTATTGCCCCTAAAACTTTACCCGGCACACCTGTTTCGTTGGCAATTGCCCCAACAATATCTTTTGTGCGGACTTTGCTTTTTTTACCTACATTGATAAACAGACGAACCATTTGATCATCGCTGCCACCATAATATTCGGTTCCGCCTAAATTGATGTCGTCCAAAACATCTAATTCATCCACATTTGAATCGGCAAGGTGGTTTTTCAGCAAGGCTGCGGCAATGTCAATGGCATTATAGTCTTCTTCCATTAAGCGGTCAACCAAATTAATATATTTTGCTAAATGGCCTTCATTCATCGTTTCCTTCAGCTTGTCCAAGAAGATGTTTGTTTTCATTTCTTCAACATCGCTTAACGTAGGCAATTTTTGCTGTAGGATTTTGGTTTTTGTGTAACGCATAATATCCCGCAGCTTATAAATTTCTTTGCCGACGCAGAAAGTGAAAGCCTTTCCTGCTTTTCCGGCACGGCCGGTACGGCCGATACGGTGTACATAATATTCTTCATCCTGGGGGATGTCATAATTGAATACCACATCAATATCATCTACGTCAATGCCTCTTGCGGCAACATCGGTGGCAACCAGAATTTCAATGGTGCCGTTGCGGAATTTTTGCATAACCTTATCACGCTGGGGCTGCTTTAAGTCACCATGGAGGCCTTCGGCAAAATAACCCCGGCCCTGCAAAAGCTCTACCAAATCGTCCACACGTTTTTTGGTATTACAAAAAACCATAGATAAATGGGGGTCATATACGTCAATGATACGGGTCAGCGCATCCAGCTTTGTCTTTTCCTTTACATCAAAATATGCTTGCTCAATATTTGGCACCGTCAATTCTTTACGAACAACTTTGATAAATTCGGGGTTTTTCAAAAATCTTCTGGTGATGTCTAAGATTTCCGGTGAAAGGGTTGCTGAAAACAGCAGTGTTTGATGCTCCACCGGAATTTTTGTTAATATTAATTCTATATCCTCACGAAAGCCCATATCCAGCATTTCGTCTGCTTCGTCCAATACCATCATCCGCACGGTTTCCATTTTTATCGTGCGGCGGCGCATATGATCCATCACACGGCCGGGTGTACCGATAATAACCTGCGTACCCTTTTTTAATGCGGCAATCTGTCTGTCAATGGGCTGACCGCCGTAAATTGGCAATACACGAATATTTTCCTTGTATTTCAAAAGCTTTCTAAACTCTTCGCTTACCTGAATCGCTAATTCTCTGGTAGGGCATAAGATTAATGCCTGCAAACGTCTGTCATTGGGGTCAACACGTTCCAAGCAGGGGATACCGAAGGCGGCGGTTTTACCGGTACCGGTTTGAGATTGCCCGATGACATCTCTGCCTTCTTTTACAACACTGATGGACATGGATTGAATGGGTGTTGCTTCCTCAAACCCCATATCCAGAACTGCCTGGCAAATTTCCGGGGATATATCCATGTTTTCAAATTTTAAATGCTCCATTCTTTGTTTCCTTTCTTCTATCCTGAGCCGAAGAGAACCACAAAAAAGGAAGTTGCTTGCCAGAGGTTGCCCTCCACGTTTTCTTTCGACTTCTTATTTAGTTACAGCACTTTCGCAAATGGTATATTATTAAGATTTCCTTAATATACCTGTTTTAATCCCTTTTAAAGTGCTGTTTTCCGCAGTTTCTCAATTTTTAACCGCAATGTATATATTAACAGGGAAAAATATTATTTGCAAGTGACAATTCTCTGTTATATAATAAATTGTTAGTAATATACAAGAAATAAATTGATTTAGGAGGAATTTTGATAATGCAGATAATTGAGGCCATTATTTTAGGTTTGATTCAAGGGCTGACAGAGTTTTTGCCCGTAAGCAGCTCCGGGCATTTGGTGCTGTTTCAAAACCTTTTTGGGATACATGAGGCGACCCAGGAGTTTACCATTTTGCTTCATGTGGCAACGCTGATTGCCGTTTTTATTTATTATTGGAAAGATATTTTGGCTTTGATATTGAATCCCTTTCAACGCACAACGCTGTTGTTGATTACAGGTACAATCCCTACGGTCATTCTTGCGTTGCTGTTTAATGATACCTTTAATGGGATTTTTGGCACAGGAAAATTTCTTGGCTTTAACTTTATTTTTACCGGGATTATTCTTCTTTATGCGGATAGCCGCAAGGGAGGAAAGAAAAAAATTAAAAATATGTCTATCTTTGATTCCTTAGTTGTAGGAACAATGCAGGGAATTGCGATTTTGCCAGCTGTTTCCCGTTCCGGTATGACCATCAGTGCTTGTCTTTCCAGAAATATGGATCGGGAGAATGCCGCAAGATTTTCCTTTTTGCTCTCAATCCCCGCAATTTTGGGGGGCATGGTACTAACCATTAAGGATATGATCACCGGAGAGGTGGTTTTGACCGAAGCATTAGGAATCATGCCTATGATTTTTGGATTTATTGCTGCCGCAATTTCCGGTTATTTTGCCATTCGTTTTATGGTGAATATCATTAAAAAAGGCAAGCTAAAGTGGTTTTCCGTATATGTATTTATACTGGGGGCAGTTTTAATTGTAGATCAGTTTGTTTTACACATGATTGTAAGATGATGTCTGCTTTGACCTTTCAAATTAGAACCGCTTTAGTTTTTTTCATAGTGTGACCAAAGCCCTGGGTTTATTTCGCTGAGAAAATCTTATGCGTTACCATGGTTTTTTTTGGTTTATAAAAAAAGGAACGGTTCCCAGGCTACTGTTTGGGCCAACTGGTGGCGTGCCCTTTTCCGACGGCTTTTGGTTGGTTTGCGTTGCAGGGCAAACAATATAGTGCCCATAAACTTTTCATACAAAAAGGCATTGTTTTCAATATGTTTAATATACTAGGAAAACAATGAAAGGAGGGGGCTTATGGTATTGAAACAAATTTTTTTAGAGGAATCCATTTTAGGACTGTATGGAAATGCAGAGTTTATTTTAAGAATTATTATGGCGTGTGTTTGCGGCGGGATTGTGGGCTATGAAAGAACCAGACGTAGGAAAGAGGCGGGCATCCGTACCCATGTGATTGTAGCAATTGGCGCAACACTTATGATGATTGTGTCAAAATATGGTTTTTATGATGTGATTACCACTGACGGAATCAACGTAGACGTGTCTAGGATTGCGGCGAATGTCATTACAGGAATTTCTTTCTTGGGTGCGGGCGTTATTTTTGTGAAAAACATTTCAATTAAGGGGCTGACAACTGCCGCCGGGCTGTGGACAACGGCGGGGATTGGTTTGGCCGTGGGTGCGGGAATGTACTCCATCGGCTTATTTACCACACTGTTTATTCCTCTCATTCACATGGTGCTACACAGCAATTTAAATAAGAGAGAACACGGTTATGAGGACACGATTTCAATTACATTTTACCATGCACCTCCGGATATGGATCATATTAAGAAGGAATTGGGCATAAGGAAAATTGAGATACTGCATATGGAACTGGAAAAAAACCCCGACGATACGTTTACGGTAATATTAGATGTTACTAGGGATGAAGTAGTCACCTGTACAGATCTCACAAGCTTTTTGGCGGAAGACCCGGCGGTCAAGAGCTTTAAAATTTAAGTTAGAATGAATTTTATAAAATGCCGCATACTAACCCAAGACAGTATCCTGTTTTGGGTTTTTTTATGTTTTAAAAAAGTGCCTAGTCAGTGAGAAAGGCCAAATAAAAGGAAACATTTCCGTTTAGGAGGGGTATGAATGGACATTTATATTAAGCCTATCGAAAAGGCACAAATGATAGAAAGAAAAGTTATTTTTTTAGAGGATGTGGCTGAGGTATATATCGGCGGACAGACCAAAGTCGACATTGCAAAGCTGATCGTTTTCAAAATACCTAAGGATAAAGATGCAACCTATTTAATCTCTGCCCTTGATATTATACGGTCTATCTATCATGCATATCCGGAGGCTACCGTATCTAATGTGGGAGAAACGGATATTTTAATTGAATATCATGCCAAAGCAAAAAAGGAAAATAAAGTATGGGAGATCGTGCGGGTGTGTATTGTGGGCTTTATCCTTTTTGTAGGTGCGGCCACAACCATCATGTGCTTTCATACGGATACCCAGATGCCTTTGATTTTTCAGAATTATTATTATATGTTTTTTGGGGAGAATGTGGATATGCCGTCAATCATATCCATTCCCTATTCCCTTGGATTGGTACTTGGCGTGCTTGTCTTTTTTAATCATTTCTCAAAAATTAAGGTTACCGATGATCCCACACCTATTGAGATTGAAATGACCACCTATGAAAAAGAAACCAATACCAGTGTGATTGATCGGTTGAATCAAAGGCGTCCGGGGGGAGGAAAAGAAAAATGATGGGAAAGATTATCCTAAGCATTATTGGCTTTTCCGCAGGCACGGCAGTTTCCGCAGGGGTATTTGCATTTATCGGTGCTATCGGTATTATTCCCCGTATGGCCCAAAGGAGTAAAACGGAGAAATACATTCGTGCCTATGAAGATTTGATTTTATTGGGCGGACTCTTTGGCACAACGGCATTGTTTGTAGATTACCGCTTTCCGCCAATCCCCCTTTTACTGGCAGGATATGCCTTGGCCATGGGTACTTTTGTTGGTGTGCTGGCCATGGCATTGGCGGAGGTTTTGAATGTAACGCCTATTTTGCTGCGGCGCTCAAGAATTACAACAGGGCTTCCCTGGCTGATTTTATGCTTCGCTTTGGGGAAGCTGGTAGGGTCCTTGCTGTATTTTTTTGTCGACGGTTTTTATGTGGTTTAAGCATCAGAAGAGAAAATTGTTTTTCCGGTATAAGCTGCAGGCCATATAGAGGAGTCTTCCCTCATACAAAGGGCAATGCATATGTATTTTTTTTCAATACTTGAAAATACTATCATTAAAGTATTCATAACTGATTGAAGGAGGAGATAGGATGGACACAAGCAAACGTGGGAAGCAGGAATATGATCAGATGGTCAAAAATGCCTCTCCCAATAGTCCGATTTTAACAAATTGTCTCAAGGCATTTTTTTCTGGGGGGCTGATTTGCGGCTTGGGACAATTATTGCTGGATTATTTTAGCAAAAGTAATGGAGAGGAAGAAGCGGCGCTTCTGGTATCTGCCACGCTGATTGTTCTTTCCGCTGTTTTGACAGGCCTTGGTTTATATGAAAAGCTGGGAAAGTATTGCGGTGCGGGCACCATTATTCCCATCACAGGGTTTGCCAATTCTGTGGTTGCCCCGGCAATCGAATTTAAGAAGGAAGGCTTGATTTTTGGTACTGGAGCCAAAATGTTTCTTTTGGCCGGCCCCGTCATTGTATATGGAACGTTTACATCCATGATTGTAGGCTTAATCTATTATTTTGTAGGCAGGTGAGAAAAGGATGAATGGAAAAAAGATCGGGAAACAAACCGTACGGCTAAGTGAAGGTGTGCGCATTCTTTCCGCCGCATCTATGGTGGGGAAAAAAGAAGGAGAAGGCCCCTTAGGAAAATATTTTGATAAGATTGTGGAGGATTCCACCTTTGGCGAGAAAAGCTGGGAGCTTGCGGAGAGCCGTTTTATTCGTGAGAATATGGAGCTTGCAGTGAAAAAAGCCGGACTGAAAATGAAGGATATAGACTATTTGTTTTGCGGAGACTTATTAAACCAATGCACCGCTTCCACCTTTGGCATTGTGGAGTTTAACATTCCTTTTTTTGGATTATTCGGGGCCTGCTCAACCATGGGTGAATCCATGAGTTTGGGTGCCATGCTGATTGACGGCGGCTTTGCCTATTATGCCTTAACGGGAGCCTCCAGTCATTTTTGCAGCGCGGAAAAACAGTTCCGGGCACCCTTGGGGCTTGGAAATCAGCGGCCGCCCAGTGCCACATGGACAGTAACGGGAGATGGCGCTGTGGTTTTGGGGAAAAAAGGAAATTATCCCTGTATTACCGAGATTACGACAGGAAAAATTGTGGATATGGGTGTGACGGATGCCAATAATATGGGAGCGGCCATGGCACCCGCTGCCGTGGATGTATTGCTGAACCATTTCCAAGATACGGGAAGAACCCCCCAGGATTATGATGTGATTGCCACTGGAGATTTGGGGGAAATCGGCCGAAGCTTGGTGGTAGAACTGTTGGAAAAGGAAGGCTACCGCTTAGACGGACGGTATACCGATTGTGGAATTGAAATATTTGATAAACACACACAAGATACCCATAATGGGGGCAGCGGCTGCGCCTGCTCGGCGGTTACATTTTGCGGATATTATTATCCCATGCTGATGTCGGGAGAAATCGGCAGGATGCTCTTTGTGCCCACGGGGGCATTACTAAGCCCTACTTCCTCTCAACAGGGACAAACCATACCGGGGATTGCCCATGGTGTTGTGATTGAAGGACGCAAGAAGAAGGAGGAGGCCAAATGATTGATTTTTTAAAAGCATTTTTGGTGGGCGGTATTTTCTGTATCATAGGCCAAATTTTAATTGATAAAACAAAGCTGACCTCCGGCCGCATTTTGGTGATGTATGTTTGTATCGGCTGTATTTTAGGGGGGCTTGGGATTTACCAGCCGTTGGAGGAATTCGGCGGTGCGGGTGCAACAGTGCCTTTGACGGGGTTTGGCTTTCATTTGGCGGAAGGGGTCATGAAGGAAGTGGATTCCGCAGGCATTTTGGGTGTTTTAACAGGAGGGCTTAAGTCTGCCGCCGGGGGAATTACTGCGGCTGTAGTTGCGGCCTTTGTGGTTGCTTTAATTGCAAACCCGAAAGAAAAATAAAAATCATTTGCAAGCTCTTTCTGAAAAGGAAATTTTGGGGTGTCGACTTAGTCGACACCCCAAAATTGTCGAAGAACCCACTCGACGCGTTAAGCGAAGGATGGGTTCTTTCCATAGGAGAAAAAGACATGATGCAAAAATAGGATAGATGCGGAAGGATGGCGTCCTTACTATTTGTAGTTCATAAAGCATTTTAAAATTTAATGTATCAAAAAGAAAAAATGCATAGGAGGATTTCCGTTTCTGTAGTTTTTATGCTATAATCAATCAGTAAAATCAAGATAAACACAACGGCGAAACCGCCGATACTTTAAAACAGAAGTCTGTCCCTTTCCATAGGTACGGCAGAGGAAGGCCCTTGGCACAGAAGGAGAAGAAAGAATGAAGATTTCCAAGAAGGATGCATACACATGGTTTGAGTTTTTTGCCGCATTACCCGAAGAGGAGGAGCTTTTGACAAAGCAGCAGGAAATTGCTTATGCTGTTTTTGCACAAATTGAAGGGGCAATTGATGAACGCAACAGAAGGCTGCTGTCTGAAATAAAGAATTTGAAGACATTGCAGAATCGCACTTTGTTTGTAGGGAAGGAAGAAAAATTCCCCCAGGGCTGCTGTTCCTGCCTTTTAGGCACGGGGCTGTGTGCAATCCGAAAAACAAATAAATGTAATATTGAATGCAAGTTTTGCTATAACTTCGGTGAGTTAGACAATATTCCTCCTGTGGGTGAGGGCTTGTGGGAAATCGGCGGCACAAAATTTTATGAAAAAGACATAGAGCTACTCCTGTCTATTCAACCTAAGCCCACAGGCGTATCTTATGTTTATTTAGAGCCTTTTATGGAAATCGAAAAATACTACGGTATGATAGAAAAATTCAAACAGGCTAAAATCCATCAGCATTTATATACCAATGGGCTTTTGGCTTCCGCAGAAACCTTAAAAAGGCTAGGGGAAGCGGGCTTGGACGAAATTCGTTTTAATCTGGGGGCTTCCCATTGCGCCGACAAGGTAATTGAAAATATTGGGCTTGCAAAGAAATATATCCCCCAAGTGGGCATTGAAACGCCGATGACACCGGAGCTGTTTGAGGAATTTTTTCAAAAAAAGCAGGCTATTTTGGATACAAAGCTGGACTTTATCAATTGTGCGGAATTGCATTTGAATGAGAATAACATAGATAATTATGAGGGGGAGAGTATGTATATCTCCAGACATGGTTATATTTCCCCCATTTGGAGCAGAGAATTGACATTGCAATTTATGAAGCTGGCAGAGGAAGAACACTGGGACTTGGTGGTGCATGACTGCTCAAACCAAACAAAATTTGCAAGGGGTCTGAATTTAAAAAGCAAGGAGGGCGGATGGTTTGGCGCAAACGATTATGCCTGCGAGTTTTCCAGAATTCCCTACGCAGTGTTTTTGCCCATACTGCGGGATGATGCAGTGCAATTTTTGGAGGAAGAGGAATTGCCGGAGGGGTATCGGCCGGGGGAAATACTGTTTTAAGGGGGTATCCATCTATGCATAAAAGGAAACCCTGATTCAATATAAAAAGACCATGGCAAAAGAACTGCCATGGTCTGCATTTTAGAATCAAGTATTTGCTTTCATGAAAGGTTATATGCCTCATATCTTTTTGCAAAGCAGAACCCAATGGTT
>ENA-UOOM01000975-UOOM01000975.1-fermentation-metagenome-genome-assembly--contig:-NODE-975-length-29631-cov-4.282459_pt1 | contig 29631 bp, 26 predicted proteins | sample MGYA00245781_ERZ724031 | MGnify/ENA primary metagenome ERZ724031 (study PRJEB28704, sample SAMN03018317) | fermentation metagenome | biome: anthropogenic terrestrial biome; feature: soil; material... | reverse complement strand
CCCAACACAGTAGTAAAAGATAATTATTTGTTTATTTTTTCATGCGATAGCCGTGCTCTCAGGATTGAGTCAAGCTATAACACTCTCAGCAGATTGTAATAATAGTTTAAAAAGTTAAGCGTGCTTATATAAAAAAGTGCAAACCAATAAGGTAATGCACTTTTTCATATAATAACTTTTTTTAGTAATAGAGATTGCTCAAATCATTCCATAGCATCTAGGAAGTTTGTGATTCTAATCAATACCTTGATGCTAGCGATCAAAACAGGCGCTTTCTTATTCTTATTTCTGAATATCTTTTTCGATATCTACAGGGTCTATATTAATCTTATCTTCTTTAGTTTGTGGACTTACTGGACTAGCTCGTAGATTGAACTTTTCTCTAATTAAATTCTCTATTTCATCTGCTAAATGAGGATTATCCTTTAAGAATTGTTTTGAATTTTCTCTACCTTGCCCAAGTCTTTCACCTTTGTATGAATACCATGCACCAGATTTTAGTACAATATCGTGTTCGGCTGCAATATCTAAAATATCTCCAACCCTTGAGATTCCTTCTCCGTACATAATATCAAACTCAGCTGTTTTAAATGGAGGGGCAACTTTATTCTTAACGATTTTTACTCTTGTTCTATTTCCAATCATGTCCTGACCTTGCTTCAATGTCTCTACTCTTCGCACATCCATTCGAATAGAAGAATAGAATTTTAAAGCTCTACCGCCAGTTGTTGTCTCAGGATTACCAAACATGACGCCTATTTTTTCACGTAATTGATTGATAAATACAGCTGTAGTATTGGATTTATGGAGAACGCCTGTTAATTTTCTAAGAGCTTGAGACATAAGACGAGCTTGAAGCCCCATATGAGAATCGCCCATTTCTCCTTCAATCTCTGCTTTAGGTACCAATGCAGCAACAGAGTCAACAACGACAATATCAATAGCACCACTTCGAACTAATGCCTCAGTGATTTCTAAAGCTTGCTCTCCATTGTCTGGTTGAGATACGATTAGATTATCGATATCTACACCTAATGCCCTCGCGTATACAGGATCTAAGGCGTGTTCTGCATCGATAAAGGCAGCATTGCCACCATTCTTTTGTGCCTGAGCGATAATGTGTAAAGCTACAGTTGTTTTACCTGAAGATTCAGGTCCATAAATTTCTATAATTCTTCCTCTTGGTACACCACCAACACCTAAAGCAATATCCAATCCTATAGAAGATGTGGATATTACCTCTGTATTATTATTTATAGTACTTTCTCCTAATTTCATTACAGAACCTTTACCAAATTGTTTTTCAATTTGACCAAGAGCTGCTTGCAATGCTTTATCTTTTTCTAATGTCATGCTTAGCCGAACATCCTTTCCCTTTTAACTCTAACTGCGTTTTATTTCTAAATAAGTACACTATAGATGTACCCTTATAATGCATTATTGAATCTTTTTCTTAAGATTACAGCACAGAACGTTTGTTCTGTACTATTGTATAGCACTACTAAGTTTTAGTCAATAGCAATATTTGTTTAAAGACACCTCATTTTTCTTCTATAGCTTTTCGGATTTTATTTAAAGCTTCGTTAGATGCCCATAATTGAATCCTTTTCCGATCTCCTCTAAACTGATGTCTTGTCACTGTATATTGACCTTTGTATAAAATCCCAATATAAACTGTCCCTACAGGCTTATCTTCACTTCCTCCATCAGGACCTGCAATACCTGTTGTAGCCACTACAATATCTGTCTTATTTTTTTCATAAAGACCTTGTAACATTTCCCTAGCTGTTTCTTCGCTAACTGCACCGTACTCATCTAAAGTTTTTTGTTGTACACCTACAAAACGAACTTTCGCTTCGTTTGAATAGCACACAATGCCGCTATGAAAAGATTGAGATATACCAGGAAATTCACTTAATCTGCTGGCGATTTGCCCCGCTGTACAAGATTCTGCAATGGATATGGTTAAATTCTTTTCAACTAGCGATTTTCCTACAGCTTCTTGGAGGGAGATGTCTTCAAAGGCGTAGATATTCTGTTCGAATCTCTCCCTAATTACTACATCGTAATCCTGAAGTAGGCTCTCTACTTCTTCTCGCGATTTTCCATTTGCTGTAACTCGAATAAGTACTTCTCCAGGTTTAGCATAAGTTGCAATGGTAGGATTTTTTTGTTTGTCTATAAGGTCTAGCAAACGGTCTTCTACTGCAGATTCTCCAATAGAAGTAACTTTGTAATAATTTGAATAAAACTTTGTGTCAGTCTTCTTCATTAAATAGGGAAGGACACTTTGTTCAAACATAGGAATCATTTCCCTTGGAGGTCCTGGTAATAATATGATTGATTTATTATCCATTTCTGCTAATATACCAGGAGCTGTACCATTTAAATTAGGTATAGGAGAGGCTCCTTTAGGAATATAAGCTTGTTTGTAATTGTTTTGTGTAACCTGTGAATATCCGGATTTATAAATACGTTCTGTTATACCATCGTAAATCTTTTGATCTAAAACTAATTCTACGCCTAAAATTTCGGCTAGTATTTCTTTTGTAAGATCATCCTGAGTTGGTCCTAAACCTCCTGTCAAAATGACTACATCGCTTCTATTAAGAGAATTTTGTAAAGTCTCTTTTAAGCGATTAGGGTTATCACCTACTGTTGTATGGTAGTATATAGAAAAGCCTATATTCGATAACTCCTTTGAAATGTACTGTGCATTGGTATTTACAATATCTCCAATTAAAATTTCTGTGCCTACATTGATTAATTCACCTATCATTTAACGACCACCTTTCCCAATTTATCTTTTATTTTTTTCTTCTTTTTCTTCTTCTTTTTTACGGAAAAACCAAAGCTGCCGATCTTTTCACCTAATGAAAAGTATTCTCCATGAGCGTAAGCAGCTAAAGAACACTTATCTAAATGAAATTTTCCCTCTTTATCTATAAAACTGCTGTCTACATTGACAGCTAAAATATCTGCTATAAACATGTCATGAGAGCCTAAAGAGACCACATCAGTCACACTGCATTCTAAGGATACAGGGCTCTCTACAAGCATAGGGCAGGTTACTTTAGAGGCTTCTTCTATGTGAAGACCTGTGACAGCAAATTTATCTTCATTTCGCCCTGAGCGAACTCCACAGTAATCGGCTGCTTTTATCATATGAGTAGTCGTTAAGTTAATGATAAATTCCCCATTTTCTTTAATCAAATCATAGGAATATCGAGAAGGTCGAACGGATATATAGGTTTTTGGTGGAATCGTATTTAGAATACCCGTCCAACCAATAGTCAATACATTTGGTTTTTCTAAAGTACCGCAAGTAACCATAACAGGGGGCACTGGAGCAAGCATAGCGCCTCCTCTCCAAGTAATATTCTTCTGACTGGCCAATAATTCATCTCCTAAATAAAGAATGTGATATCCTTCGTCACTCGTTTCTTTATTACAAATATAAGTATTAAACTCACTGTAATAAAATCCAAACCTTGTAATTATTATTGCTATACTATTATTTATTTTTTATTAAACAATTATTTATACACAGTAGCAATAGAAAAAGCTAGCGACTAAAGCACCTTTGGTGCTTTAGCTTTGCTTCACAAATTTCGTTCCACATTTTGAGCAGGTAATATTTATTTTGCCTTTTCCTTTAGGCACCCGTAGTCCTTGCTTGCAATTTGGGCATTTGAAGTATTTGTGAGTTTTTCTGTCTTTTAGTGCGGTTTTTCTTTTATGATAAAAGGAGTATATTGGACTCAATTTTATCATAAACTTGTAGTTTTCTAATCTTCTCTTATCTACGTTCTTAGAAAATATCCGATACACGGCAAAAACAAAGGGAATATAGCTAATATAAGCTATAATAGGTAAATCCAATATGCCAGAAACAATAGACAACAGTAAAGATAGTATAAGTAATGCAAGGGAGAGCTGATCTCCACCATTTCTGCCCATCATCCATTTTTGAAGTTTATTTAATGGGTTGTTTTTCATGTAATCACGCTTTCTTTTTTTACCTTTTTAAAGGTTGTAAATCCATTTTACTGTGTAGAAAACAGCGATTCCTTGCGGAATTAAAGTTTAATTATTTGTATGTGTAAATACCTTACGATTGATGACAAAGTAATCTACACCAGAAAGAATGGTAAAGAATGTAGCTATATACATAATGTAGATACTGAAATTGATATTAAACAATGCTACAATGATAGCTATCATTTGTGTTACGGTTTTTATTTTACCCCACCAGCTAGCCGCGATGACGATATTATCTGATGCTGCTAGAGTGCGAAGACCTGTTACAGCAAATTCTCTTGAGATAATGATGATGACGATCCAAGAGGGAATAAATCCAATTTCTACAAGGCAAATAAGTGCAGAACATACGAGTAATTTATCTGCAAGTGGATCCATAAATTTTCCGAAGGTAGTGACTAAATTGTCTCTACGGGCAATGTACCCATCTAACCAATCTGTAGCGGATGCAATGATAAATATAATGGCAGCAATGGTTTGACCATTTTCCATTTCTCCTAACATAAAGACGATAAAGATAGGGATCATTATCACTCTTAATAAAGTCAGTTTATTTGGTAAGTTCATCTCCATGTACTATCTCTCCTATTAAATCATATTCTAATGCATCTACGATTCTAACGACACACAAATCCCCTTCCTCTAATCTCTTTTGAGAATGAACATATACGTATCCATCAATCTCTGGGGCGTCCATATAGCTGCGTCCTACAAAGGTATTAGGATCATCTGTCGCTCCCTCTATAAGCACCTCTATAATTTTTGAAACCTGTGATTCATTATGAGATAAGGATATATCTTGTTGCATCTCAAGGATTTGTTCCTGTCGTCTTATTTTTACCCCTTCTTCAATTTGCCCACCTAATAAGGCTGCAGGAGTTCCTTCTTCTAAGGAATAAGGAAATACGCCTAATCGATCAATTTGAAGATCTTTTAAAGTTTCAACCATAGCTTCAAACTCTTCTTCACTTTCACCAGGGAAACCAGTAATAATAGTAGATCGAATGATGATATCTGGTATTTCTCTTCGAAGGGTATTAATAAGATTTATAATTTTTGTCTTTGTAGTTCTTCTTGCCATTTTCTTTAATACACTATCTTCTGTATGCTGAAGAGGGATGTCTAAGTAGTGTAAAATCTTTTTGCTGTTCTTGATTACATCTATGAGATCTTCGCCAATATTTTCAGGATAGACATATAATAATCGAATCCATCTTAAGCCCTCAATTTTCTCTAGTTCCCTTAAAAGCATAGGCAGGGAGTGTTTTTCGTAAAGGTCGATTCCATACTGAGTAATATCTTGCGCAATAATGATGATTTCCTTTACTCCATTGTTTACTAATTGTTCAACCTCTCTTTTAATATCCTCTAACTTTCTACTTCTATATTTTCCCCTTAAATAAGGGATAATACAATAAGTACAATGATTATCACAGCCATCTCCGATTTTTACATAAGCGGTATACTTAGGTGTAGAGATTCTTCGAGGCAAAGATTCATCAAAAGAGTAATCAATATGTCCATAAGCGCAGACCTTTTCTCCTTTTAAAGTGTCTTCTATAATCTGTATGATATTTTCATAGTCTCCAGTACCCACTACTGCATCTAACTCTGGAATCTCATTTAGAAGTTCATCTTTGTATCTTTCTGAAAGGCAACCTGTAGCAATAAGGGCCTTAAGATTCCCATTTTCTTTGTACTGTCCTAACTGTAGAATCGTATCTATTGATTCTTCCTTAGCAGATTCAATAAATCCACAGGTATTAATGATGATGATATCTGCTTTAGAATGATCTTCCGTAATAGTATAGCTTCCTCTTTCAATTAAGCCTAACATAATTTCAGAATCGACTAAATTTTTGGCGCATCCTAAGGATACTAGCCCTACATTGTAACTCATAAAAGTAAATCTCCTATTCTTCTTGTGATTTCATATTTTCGTAATATGCTTCTTTTGATAATAATACTCTCCTAGGTTTACTTCCTTCTGGCCCAGAGATAATACCCTTTTCTTCCATTTCATCAATAATTCTACCCGCTCTTGCATATCCTACCCGGAGTTTCCTTTGAATCATAGATGTAGATATGGTATCAGATTCTAAGGTAAGTTCAATTGCTTGTGGGAGCATATCATCTTCAAAGTTATCATGGTCTTTTGCTACTTTAACGTCTTTAATTTCTTCAATGACTTTTTCACTATAGCTTGGGTCTCCTTGTTTCTTTACAAACTCTACGACTTTTTCTACTTCAATGTCGGATATAAAAGTCCCTTGTATACGCACTGGCTTTGCCTCACCTACTGGATGATAGAGCATATCTCCTCTACCTAAGAGCTTTTCGGCTCCTCCCATATCTAAAATCGTCCTTGAATCAACCGAAGAAGATACTGCAAAGGAAATTCTAGAAGGGACATTTGCCTTAATCAGTCCAGTAATAACGTCAACAGAAGGTCTTTGAGTAGCTAGGACAAGATGTATACCTGCGGCTCTCGCTAATTGAGCCAAACGACAAATGGCATTTTCTACTTCTCTAGGAGAGACCATCATCAAATCTGCCAATTCATCTATAATGATGACGAGCCTTGGCATGAGCTTTTTGCCCTTTTCACCAACAACCTGATTATATCTGTTAATATCCCTTACACCTTGATCTTTAAATGTTTTGTAACGCTCTGTCATTTCTCTTATAGCCCAATTTAAGGCTCCAGCAGCGTGTTTTGGTTCTGTTACTACAGGAATTAATAAATGTGGTATGCCATTGTAATTATTTAATTCTACCATTTTAGGATCGATTAATATAAGCTTTACTTCTTCAGGAGTAGCTTTATAAAGAATACTTGCAATGATGGAATTAATACAGACGCTCTTACCAGATCCTGTTGCTCCTGCAATAAGGATGTGAGGCATCTTAGCTAAATCACCAACAACTACATTCCCAGACAATTCTTTTCCTAGAGCAAAAGAAATTTTACTATTGAAATTCTTAAAGGCAGTACTATCTAATACTTCTCTGATATTGACAATAGATGTCTCTTTATTGGGCACTTCAATGCCTACTGCGGATTTACCAGGGATTGGGGCTTCGATTCGCACGCTTGTAGTAGCTAAACTTAAGGCTAAATCGTTAGACAAATTGACAATTTTGCTCACCTTTACTCCTGGCTCTAATTGAAGCTCGTATCTTGTAACACTAGGTCCCATACTAACTTCTACAACTTTTGTATTGATACCAAAATCTCGTAGGGTTTTTTCTAATGTACTTGCATTATGAATAATTTCCTTCTTGCTATTTGGATTTGCTGGTATAGGCGCATTTAATAGATCAGGGCTTGGAAAGACATAATCTTTTGGTATATGGTCCTGAATTAGAGGGCCATTGCTCGTTTGGTCTTCTAGCTGAATGATCTTTTCTTCTACCTCTTTTTGATTCTTAACTTTAATTCCTTTATTCATAGCAGGATTGGTTTCTGAATTTTTATTGCGTATATCTGCGTAATCTAGTATTTTGATTTTTTCTTCCTTATTTACTACAATTTTTTCTGGTTCTGTAGATGGTTTCTCTTCAGGACTACTATATCTCTTAGACTTGTTTAAAGCTAGCTTTTCAACAGGGAATTCAAGATTAGGTAGAATTTTTCTTTTAGGTCGATTTTTATGATTTTCCCTAAACTCTACAATTCCCTCATATAGTGATTTTCGCGAAATCAAGATGCTTGCAATGAGAGTAGTAATAAACAGGATAATAATTGTACCATATGTAGAAAACAATTTTACCAAAATTGAAGTAAAAAAGATACCTATAAATCCACCACCATCGTTTGTATGCAATGCTGTTTGAAAGATATCTAAGCTAAAAATATTCTCAATGATAAGATCATCGATCATGGTAATTGCAATACTAAAATTCAAAGTAAATAAAGCTATAGGAAGTGCTACAGACATCCAATAGGTCAATCCTTTTACGATAAAGTATGCTCCAAGGACTATAATAAATATGGTAAAGAGATAACTACTTTTTCCAAATAGAAAGTAAAATAAAGAGTTCAAATAATTTCCAATTGTTCCAGCGTCTTTAGCCACCAGGGCATAAAATCCAAATGATCCGAATAAAACAAATATTAAACCAATAATTTCACTAAATAACTTTGTGTCCCTAAAATCTACTTTCTTAGTGTTTTTTTTACGAGTACTTTTTTTTCTCGTATTTTTCTTTCTTTGTGTGGTCGATGCCATTTAATCACCTCAGGTTCTACTCTATATTTTACCACAAAACCCCTATAACAAGAAAGCGCCTTCGACGCTTTAGTCATCAGCAATTAGTGATTAAAGGGTAGTTAAACTATAGACAAACAATAGTTTGCGTTTTTTTTAATTTAAAAGATAAAAAAGCTACTCTCTTGTAAATAATATAAAAATGCACAGCTTTAAACTGTGCATAATAAACTTACACCTTTCACTTTTGATATTAGTTTTCCGCTTTTCTTTCATCGATAAGTTCCTGAATCTTAATAAGGGCATCGCTTAATCCCCCTACAGAATCAATCAAACCTTCATCTACAGCATTTTGTCCTACAAGTATGCTACCTAAGTCATTCGCCATTTCTCTGTTATTTAACATGAGCTCTTCAAAACGATCTTTTTGTATCTTTGAATTTTTCTCTACAAAGGAGACGATTCTCTCTTGCATCCTTTTGAAGTATTCAAAGCTTTGAGACACTGCAATGACTAATCCGCTTGTTCGGATAGGATGGATGGTCATAGAAGCTGTAGGTGCAATAAAGGAGTGATTTGTACTTACGGATAATGGCACGCCAATACTATGACCTCCACCAATAACTAGGGATACGCTTGGTTTTTTCATGCTTGAAATAAGCTCAGAAAGAGCTAGACCTGCTTCTACGTCTCCTCCTACTGTATTAATAATAAGAAATAGACCTTCATACTTAGGGTTTTGTTCTACGGCTAAAAGCTGGGGGATCACATGTTCGTATTTCGTCGATTTTCTCCCTTGAGGTAATTCTCCATGACCTTCAATTTCTCCAATGATAGGTAGAGTAAAAATACTGCTTTCAAAATCAGGAATATTCACTTGTCCTAATTCTTGCAAGTTTTGTAATTCGTTGTCGTTCTCGTTTTGGTTAATATTCTGAAATATATTCTTATTGTTCATATCACACCACCATATTATAGTTAAAAGATTCAATCTTACTATAGTATGTGGTTGGATTAGTTTTTTATACATTAAAAAAGTTAGACGGTCGGACGAGATATACGCTTTGCGCAATGAATAATTTAAAATTGAGAATTCCTTTTTCTATCTATAAATTGATAGGAAACTCGATAATTATTTAACTACCGTTCAACCATCCTTCATTTAAATCGATACCATAATAGTGTCTTTTCCAATTTTTTTAATATTTTCCCAAGGAATCACTGTTTTGAATTCTTCCTGTTTTCCTAAAAAGGAAAAAAAGGAGCCTGCACCTTCTATGACGATAATAGATATAATCTGTCCTGTGGAGATGTCAATATCTAATTCACAATTACCAAAAGTGCCTAATTTTTCACCAGTTTCAATATTTATTATTTCTCGATCTCTTAATTCGCCAAATCTCATTTCATCCGCCTCCAACTTCATCTTATGTATTCATATGAGGGTTTTCGGGAAAATATGATAAAAAAGTGCCGAAGGCACTTTAGTTATCAGCGTTCAGCTAGTAGCCTGAGTGTCCAAAGCCACCTTCTCCACGCAGTGTATCGTTTAAAACTTCTACTTTTTCAAATACAGCCCTAGAATATTGATTAATGACCATTTGAGCAATTCTCTCTCCAGGGTCTATCGTGTAATCTTTTTCTCCTAGATTGATGAGTATAACCTGAATTTCACCTCTATAGTCACAATCAATCGTACCTATTCCATTCGCCACTACTATACCAAATTTTAGAGTCATTCCACTTCTAGAGCGAATTTGAGCCTCATATCCTAGGGGCAAGGCTATAAAAAGGCCAGTAGGAATCAATTTAATCTTACCTTTTTCTATAATAATGGGCTCATCAAGATTTGCACATAAATCCATCCCCGCAGCACCTTCTGTTTGATAAGCAGGAAGAGGATATTTTGATTTGTTAATGATTTGAATTTTTATTTTGTTCATCGTTTTACTCCTTAATAATAAAAGTTGGACGGAAAAAACTTTAATGCGAAAAGCGAAATGTAGAAATTGCATTTTTACACCTCAAAATCAGCTAAAGCTGATTCCTTAGTTGGGCACTCGTCAAATGAAAGCTAAAGCTTTTATTTACGAAAAAACACATAAACTAAAAGTCTATGTGTCTCTACTAGCTATAATATTTTCTTTTATAACAACTGTTTAAGATGAAAGTCCTACTTTTGATCCTAGCTCTTGCGCCAGTCATTCTGAGCGTAGCCAAGAATCTTGACCCTAAAGCTAGTGGCTAAAGGGCCCAAGGCACTTATTTATCATCATGATTTGTCTTTGGTCTTGGAAGAGTTGCTTTTCTCGATAGATTGATTCGTCCTTGTTGGTCAACTTCCATCACTTTTACAGTCACTTCATCGCCAATTTTGACCACATCTTCTACTTCATTAACTCTTTCATGGGCTAATTTAGAAATGTGAACCATTCCTTCTTTGCCGCCTGGTAATTCTACAAATGCTCCGAATTTTGCGATTCGACTAACTTTGCCTAGATATACTTCGCCGACTACATATTCCTTTGTGATATTGCCAATGATTTCTTTTGCTCGTTCAGCAGAAGTGGAATCAGGAGAAGAGATAAATACTTTTCCATCGTCTGTAATATCAATTTTAACGCCTGTTTCGTCAATAATCTTATTGATTACTTTTCCACCAGAGCCAATTACGTCTCTAATTTTATCTGGTTTAATTTCCATTGTAATAATTCTTGGTGCATATGGAGATAAATCATCTTTTGGTTCTGAAATAACTGCATTCATTTTGTCCAGGATAAAGAGTCTTCCCTTTAATGCTTGCTGAAGGGCATTTCGAAGGACATTTTCATCGATACCGTGAATTTTAATATCCATCTGGATAGCCGTAATTCCCTTATCTGTTCCAGCCACCTTAAAGTCCATATCTCCTAAGAAGTCTTCCATACCTTGTATATCTGTTAGAACAGCTACTTGATCTCCATCTTTAATAAGTCCCATAGCGACACCCGCTACAGGTGCTTTAATAGGAACGCCAGCATCTAATAGGGATAAGGTACTTCCACAAACACTTGCTTGGGATGAAGAACCATTTGAGCCTAATACTTCAGATACTACTCGAATAGTATATGGGAAATCGTCCTCAGATGGAATAACAGGTAATAATGCTCTTTCTGCTAATGCACCATGTCCAATTTCTCGTCTACCTGGTCCACGCATTGGTCTTGTTTCACCAACGCTAAAAGATGGAAAATTGTAGTGGTGAATATATCTTTTTTTCACTTCTTCTTCAGAAAGTCCATCTAGAATTTGTACATCACCTAATGCTCCTAATGTGACTACAGACATTACTTGAGTTTGACCTCTTGTAAAGAGTCCAGATCCATGAACACGGTCAAGCTTTCCAATGTTACAACTAATTGGTCGGATTTCATCCAGTGCTCTATTGTCAGGTCTAATCTTATCATGAACAATCATTCTACGAACTTCTTCTTTTAGCATATTGTAAGCTACTTCGCTAATATCTCTTTTATTATCTGGATATTTTTCTAAGTAGGTTTCCATGATTTCTGCATTAACAGCGTCAATTTTCTCTTGTCTTTCTAATTTCTCTTCTGTCTTTATTGCCTCTGCAAGTTTAGATGACGAGTTGTCGCGAATTTCTTTTTCGATATTTTCATCCGGTTTGAAAAGATTTATTTGGATTTTTTCTTTGCCAATTTCTTTTATGATTTCTTCTTGGAATGCAACGAAATCCTTTATTTGCTCATGAGCAAATAGGATTGCTTTTAGCATAGTTTCTTCTGATATTTCGTTAGCTCCAGCTTCTACCATCATGATAGCATCTTTTGTACCAGAAACCGTTAAGTGCAAATCACTTTTTTCTCTTTGTTCTACTGTAGGATTGACGATAAATTCGTCATCAATTAAACCAACTAAAACAGAACCAGTTGGTCCATCAAATGGAATATCTGAAATAGATAATGCAATAGAAGAGCCTAGCATTGCAACGATTTCTGGAGAATTATCTTGCTCCACACTCATCACTGTAGCTACAACTTGTACATCATTTCGAAATCCTTCAGGGAATAATGGTCGTATAGGTCTATCTATTAATCTAGAAGAAAGAATTGCCTTTTCAGAAGGTCTTCCTTCCCTCTTAATAAATCCTCCTGGAATTTTTCCTACGGAATATTGTTTTTCTTCGTAATCACAGCTTAACGGAAAGAAATCTATTCCTTCTCTTGGCTTTTTAGACGCGCAAGCAGTTACTAAAACATTTGTTTGTCCATATTTTAGAAATACAGAACCGTTAGCAAGTTGCGCTAATTCTCCGATTTCCACGATTAATTCTCTGCCTGCAATTATTTTTTTAAATACATGTGTCATTGTATTCCTCCTTTCGTAGTTCAGTAAACTTTATATAACTTGTAATTGTTCAGTTATTGAATTTCTTAAAAATATTTTAGCTTAGCTCATTAGTTATGCGTAAAATAAGAGGCGGATATCTCCGCCCTTAATCATCTATTACAATTTATTTTCTGATGTTCAACTTTTCGATAATTGAACGATATCTATTGATATCTTTTTTAGTCAGGTAATTTAATAAACCTCTTCTTTGTCCTACAAGTTTTAATAAACCTCTTCTTGAATGGTGGTCTTTTTTGTGAATTTTAAAGTGCTCTGTTAATTCATTGATTCTATAAGTTAATATAGCAATTTGCACTTCTGGAGAACCAGTATCTCCTTCTGTTAACTTGTACTCATCGATGATCGCTTGTTTCTTTTCTTTACTTAAACTCATTTTCTTTCCTCCTAAATGTTTTTGTTAAACGCCTCTATCAGAGTATACTGTTGGAGATTCAATAAACACAGATAAAGGTTAAAATTAACAGTATTATTATAACATAGTAGTGTATCAAAAGCAAATAATCATTTGTTTTTACTTAGATATTAGAACACAGAACGTACTTCTCGTTAATAGTGGCTATATCATGTTGTACTTGTTTAAACAAATCATTAATATTATTAAACTTTTTTTCTTTTCTTATTCTTTTATAGAAGATTACTTTGATTTTTTCACCGTATATGATTTCTGAAAAGTTGTAAATATAAGACTCAATTCTAAACGGATGATTTGCAAAGGTGGGATTGTGACCTACATTAGTAAGAGCGTGATATTCTTTACCCTTATATATAACATGAGTGTAATAAACTCCTGGTTCAGGAGTAATTTGATTCCCTTTTACTTCTATATTAGCAGTAGGAAAATTGTATTGCCTACCAATTTTTTTCCCTTCAATTACTTCCCCTGAAACGAAAAATTTTCTACCCATATATTTTTCTACTGCATCCACTTTTCCAGTAGAAATTAAATTTCGAATAAAGGAACTGCTCACCGTCTGGCGCTCTACTTGATATTCGCCCACGATTTCTACTTCAAAGCCATGTTCTTTACCAAGTTGTCTCAGTAACTGAGGGGAACCCTCACCCTTATTTCCAAAATTATAGTTAAATCCTACAACTACATGCTTTATATTTAATTGACCAACTAAGATTTCTTCAACAAATCTTGTCGGTTCATAATTCATCATTTCTTCAGTAAATTTCAGAAAAACCAATTGTTCAATATTCATTGTCTCTAAAATTTTGACCTTTTCTTCATTAGATAATATGAGCATTGGAGCATATTTAGGAAAAGCTATCGTCAAGGGATGCCTATCAAAAGTTACAACACAACTAAGTAATTTTTTCTCTTTTGCCCTCTTTTTCATTGTTTCAATAAGCATTCTATGTCCTAAATGAATGCCATCAAAGAAGCCTAAGGCTACAGATGTATCGTATTGTAGTTTTGTGTCTTTATTTAATACTATGGACTCCATCTTATGTCTCCTTACTAAAAACCTAGATTGTTTCGGTGTATCTGTCTTCATAAGCACGTGGATGCTTGAAAACCTGTTTAGGCTTGATTTATTGGTTCGTAAATAATCTTAAGGGTTTGATTCGATAATCGTCTTTATTTTCCATAAGACCAACCCCTTTAAATTCGTCATGTAAGTAGATTCGAACCTTCTCACAAAGTGGAATATCATTTATGTTTTGTACAATATTCTTTTGAATCAAAGGATTTCCATTGAGCAGATACTTTGCTGAATAAGGTTGCACATCAACTCGAAATAAATGTTGAAGTGGAAAATCCATTGGGTACAAGTGCTGTTCGATCTTTTCTGAGCTTAATGCTTCAAGTTGCTTTAGGCTTATGGCTTTATCGAGGTGAAAAGGACCACTCTTTGTTCGAATCAAAGAGGTCATATGTGCGAAGGTGCCTAACTTTTCTCCAATATCATTGCATAAAGATCGAATATAAGTACCTTTTGAACAGGCAACTCTTATTTTGGCAATAGGAAATTCAAAATGAAGAAGCTCAAGTTCGTGGATGGAAATTTTCCGAGCTTTAATCTCTACTTGTATCTGTTCCCTAGCGTATTCGTATAGTTTCTTACCATCTACTTTTATAGCAGAATAAATAGGAGGTACTTGATCAATCTCTCCAGTAAATAAAAGAAGAGTCTTTTTTAACTCATCCTCAGTAATTATTTTATCAACTTGTCCTATTATTTGACCTGTTCGATCAAAACTATCTGTCTTAGAGCCAAATGAAAGTTCCGCTACATACTCTTTTTCTTTCTCTACAATAAATTGAGAGATTTTAGTCCCTTGGCCAATAGTAAGGGGCAAAACACCTTCTGCAATAGGGTCTAATGTACCCGTGTGACCAATTTTTTTTGTATGAAGAATTTTTCGAACTTTGTAGACTACATCGTGTGAGGTCATACCTTGTGATTTATAAATATTTATAATTCCGTTCATTGTAAGTCCTTTGCAATATTATCTGTTATATCATTCATGATTTCTTTAAGGCCATTACCCCTCATTGTGCAACCTGCGGCCTTGCTATGTCCGCCCCCGCCATATATAGTAGCTAATGTACTTACATCATAATCTCCATTAGCTCTAAATGACACGCGAAATAAATTCGGTTCTACTTCTTTAGCAAATACTGCCACTTCAACACCTTTAATATCTCTTGCATAATTAATAATACCTTCTAGGTCTACATTGTCGTACTCTTTTAGATCTTCTAAAGATAGTGCTATTACAGATATTCTGTTCTCATGAGTTAGGTATAAGTTTTCTAAGGATTTACCGATAATCTTCATCCGCTCATAAGAATTTTGATCAAAGATTATAGTATTGATTTTCCAATAAATATCTGTGATTTTATATAATTCGGAAATAATAGCATGGGTTTTATGCGTCACATTACTGTATTTAAAATTTCCTGTATCTGTTACAACTGCCACATACAATGCAATAGCCATATTTTCATCTATAGGGATGGACAGCTTGCATATGAGTTCATAGATGATTTCACCTGTAGCGCTTGCAACAGAATCTATATAGTTTAATCCACCATAATTTGTATTGCTAATATGATGGTCTATATTAATGATGACGTCCCCATTAGATAGATTTTGGCTATTTTGTAGATGTTCAATATTTGAACAATCCAAGCATACGGCTACATCAAAGTGTTGGGATGTATTTACTTTAAAATTCTGAATCTCATCTAAAAATTCAAATTTTTGAGGAATATCATCCATAATATAAGTAACGGATTTCCCCAGTTTTTTTAATGCTAAGCCTAAGGCAATACAGGAGCCAATAGAATCTCCATCAGGATTTCTATGGCTACTGATTGCAAAGCTTTGATACTTGTTAATTGCTTTTATAATATGATCCATACTAATTATCCTTATGATTAATTTTACGAAGTAAATAATCGATATGAACACCATACTCGATAGAATTATCTAGTTCAAATAAAAGTTCTGGTGTGTAATGAGTTGTCAGGTTCTTGCCAATTTGTTTTCTCAAAAACCCAGCAGATTTTTTAAGGATTCCAAGCATTTCATTCTTTTTATCAGCGTCATTTTCAAAGATGCTTACAAATACTTTTGCAAAACGTAAATCACCTGTTGCCTCTACTCTGATAATGCTTATCATATCAGTATTTAATCTTGGATCTTTCAACTCAAGCCGAATATAATGGCTGAGCTCTTGTTTTATTGTCTCGTTAATTCGCTGTATTCTAGTTGACATAATAAATCATCCTTATCTAGGGATTTCTTCCATCATAAAGGCTTCTATAATATCTCCTTCTTTAAGGTCATTGAATTTTTCAATACCTAGACCACATTCGTAGCCTTGAACAACTTCTTTTGCATCATCCTTAAAGCGTTTCAAAGAGGAAATTGAGCCTTCTTGAACAACTATGCCATCTCTTATTACTCTGACGTCGTTATTTCGAGCGATTTTACCATCTGTAATATATATACCTGCAATTATACCGATATTAGGTACTTTAAAGGTTTCACGAACTTCTGCAGTACCCACGACTACTTCTTTAAATTCAGGGTCTAGCATACCTTTCATAGCTGCTTCTACATCTTCTATTGCATCATAGATTACTCGATATAATCGAATGTCTACTGCTTCTCTTTCGGCTATTTTAGATACATTTGCTCCAGGTCGAACATTAAAGCCAATGATAATACCATTAGAAGCTGATGCCAATATAACATCTGATTCAGAAATAGCACCTACACCATCGTGTATTACATTTACTCGAACCTCATCATTTGTAAGCTTAAACAAGGATTGTTTTAAGGCTTCCACAGAACCTTGACCATCTGCCTTAATGACGATATTAATATCCTTTATGGATCCCTCTTGTATTTGATTGTATAAATCATCTAATGAAAGTGGTGCACTCTTTTTAACTTGTTGGTCTTTTAGATAATGTTTTCTCATTTCAGAGACTTGTCTTGCTGTTTTATCGTCTTTTACGACGTAAAAGTCATCTCCAGCTTCTGGCACTTCGGAAAGACCAATAATTTCTACTGGAGCAGATGGACCAGCTGATTTTAATCTTTTTCCTTTATCATTGACCATCGCACGAACTTTACCATAGGTTGTACCAGATACGACAATGTCTCCAATACGTAATGTACCTGTATTAATAAGCAAAGTTGCAACGGCTCCTCTACCTTTATCTAATTGAGCTTCTACAACGCTTCCCTTTGCTAGTCTTTTAGGATTCGCTTTGAGTTCAAGCATTTCAGCAGATAAAAGAATCATCTCGAGCAGCGTATCAATACCTTCTCCAGTATGAGCAGATACAGGAACACAAATGGTATCCCCGCCCCAAGCTTCTGCAATTAATCCATGTTCAGTTAATTCTTGAAGAACTCGGTCACGATTTGCACTTTCCTTATCGATTTTATTTATAGCAACGATAATCGGTACGTTTGCAGCTTTCGCATGGTTGATTGCTTCAACAGTCTGTGGCATAACGCCATCATCAGCAGCTACTACTAAAATAGCGATATCTGTAATTTGAGCTCCTCTTAAACGCATGGCAGTAAATGCCTCATGACCAGGAGTATCAATAAAGGTAATCGATTCATTGTTTATTTGTACCGTATAAGCACCAATATGTTGTGTAATGCCACCAGCTTCTCTTGAAGTAACACTCGTATGGCGAATAGCATCTAGTAGGGATGTTTTACCATGGTCAACATGACCCATTACTGTAATAACAGGAGGTCTTTTTATTAGATCTTTTTTATCATCTTCATCTTCGTATTCTTCTAAGATACTGTGTACTTCTTCTTCTACATTTTCTAATTCCACTTTGATATCTAATTCACTTGCAATAACCTCAGCAGTATCAAAATCGATTTCTTGATTAATTGATGCCATAATACCTAATTTAATCAAGTGCGTAATAATCTCTGTAACAGAGATATTGATTTTGGATGCAAGATCGCCAACTGTGATTTGTGATGGTAAAAGAATTGTCTCTTCAACTTTAGTTTCTTCTGTTTTTCGTTTTTTATAATCTGTTTTCGTTTTTTTAACTCTCTTACTATTGTCAATTTTTACAGGTGTAACCTTAGGTTTGTTAATGTCTTTCTTTTTGTTTGTATTGTGCGTTTTCGATGGACTTGCCCCTTTACCTTCATGATTCTTTGTGTTTTTATTTTGATTACTTAAACCTTTATTGTTGCTATTGCTTTTTGCAGAATTATTATGGGTATTATTATTACTGTTATTATTTTTGCTAGAGTTATTATGAGTGTTAGTGTTACTGTTATTATTTTTACTAGAGCCACTATGGGTGTTATTATTACTGCTTTTAGTCGCTGTATTCTGGTGCTTTTTATGATTTGTTCCTACTGTTGTTTTATTATTGTCCTGATGATTTATTTTTACATTTTCATTTGCTTTTGACTCATTTGCCTTTTGATCTTTTACCGTATTCGCATTATTTTGATGGCTTTTAAAGTACCTCACTTCTTGTTCTGTTAGGGCACTCATATGGTTTTTAGCTGGAATATCCAGATCATTTAACTTTTTTACTAAATCCTTGCTTGAAACATCTAATTCTTTTGCCAAATCATATACTCTTATTTTACTCATCAAATTCCCCCTATCCATTATAGTTGTTATTATATGATTTTAGTACGACGAAAAAACGTTATTATTTTTTCCCGTTTATTACATCTTCTTTAAGCTTTTCTTTTACTTCTTTTAATACTTCACGTTTAAAAGTTTTATTTAGCATGTTTGTACTAACAATGCTATCAATACAGCTGTCTTTGCTGCATATGTAAGCACCTCTGCCATTCGCTTTTCCTGTTGGGTCGTAAAACAGGTCTCCTTCTTTTGTGCTTACTATGCGATTTAAGTCTCTTTTATCAACTTTATCTTTACAGACTATACAAGTTCTTTGAGGTGTTTTCTTCATATATATGCCTCCTTAAAGCTTGAACCTTATTCTAAGTCTAAATCCAAATCGTCTAAGATGGACTTCTCAATGTCCTCTAATTTTGCATGCTCATCATATTGGCTTTTACTCTTAATATCTATTTTCCAACCTGTCAATTTAGCAGCTAATCGAGCATTTTGACCTTCCTTACCAATCGCAAGAGATAATTGATAATCATCTACAATTACTAGAGCAGATTTATCATTTTCTTTTGCCTCTACCTTTAAAACTTTCGCAGGGCTAAGAGCTGTAGAAATATATTCCATTGGATCTTCGCTCCATTTAATTATGTCTATTTTTTCCCCGTTTAATTCATCTACAATAGATTGAACTCTTGCACCCTTAGGGCCAACACAAGAGCCTACGGGATCTACATTATGATCTGATGCGTAAACGGCGATTTTTGTTCTTGAACCAGCTTCTCTGGAAATGGATTTGATTTGGACTGTACCATCAAAGATTTCAGGAACTTCACTTTCAAATAATCTTTTTACTAGACCAGGATGGGTTCTAGAAACGAATACTTGAGGGCCTTTTGTAGTCTTCTTTACTTCTAAGATATAAACTTTAATCCTCTTATTTTGAGAATAGTCTTCCCCATGAATTTGTTCTGTAGGAGCGAGTATTCCTTCCGTCTTGCCAATGTCTATAAACACATTGTTTTTTTCTTTTCTCTGAATAATTCCTGTAAGGATTTCATCTTCTCGTTCAATAAATTCATCGTATACAATGTTTCTTTCAGCTTCCTTTATTCTTTGTACAACCAATTGTTTTGCATTTTGTGCAGCAATACGACCAAAATTCTTAGGTTTTACCTCAACTTCTGCCATATCACCAATTTCGTATTGTTCATTTATTTGTTTTGCTTGTTCATAATTAATTTCTAGTAACTCATCGAACACTTCTTCTACTACTTGTTTTAAGGAAAATACTTTTATTTCTCCATTTTCTCGATTAATAAGAATTTTCACATTTTGGCTTGTTCCATAATTCTTTTTATAGGCGGAAGCAATAGCGGCTTCGATTGCATCAATTAGCTCGTCTTTTTTTACTCCTTTTGCCTTTTCCACTTCATCAAGTGCTTGAATAAACTCCTTATTCATCTGTTACCTCCAACTAAAATTCAAAATACAATCTTACCGACGCTACTGATTTCATGGGGACCTCTAATAAACTATGGTCTTCTAGCTCAATAGTCAGTATATCGTCTTTAACCCCTTTATTAATTCCCTTATAATTCTTTGAATTATTTACTGCTTGGTAAAGACTTATTTCAACTTCTCTATCCATATAGCGAATGAAATCTCTTTCTTTTTTTAATGGTCGGTCTAAACCAGGTGAAGATACTTCTAAAAAGTAACTTCCATCAATTGGATCTTTCTCGTCTAATATGTCGCTAAGTCTATTGCTAACCGTTTCACAGTCATTTAACGCAATACCGCCATCTTTATCAATATAAACGCGTAAATACCAATTTTGACCTTCTTTTTTATATTCAACATCCACTAATTCAAAATCATATTCATCGGTAATCGGTTTTGTAAGGTCGAATACTACTTCTTCGGTTTTGATTTTTGCCATAGAAACCTCCATCTAAACAGTAAAGAGTGGGACTCTCCCCACTCTTTACACGAATCGATACTTTCTTTTGTCTTATTATATCATATCATTAATTATATGCAAATTCAAGGAATATTATCCCTCCTAAGTGCAATCACTAGCTGTTAGAGACTAAACAACGAAATTTGATTGCTCTCTGGCAAGAAGTTAATAGCTCCGTGTTTGCTTAAGACATCTATATTCGATTTACTGATTCTACTTCTTCTTTGCAAATCTTCTATAGAGAGAAAGGGACCTTCTTCTCTTGCTTCGTACAGGCTATGTGCCGCCTTTTCTCCAATCCCCTCTAGTCCATTAAAAGGAGGGAGTAGTTTATCTTCTTTGATAAGAAATTTATTAAAATGAGATTCCATTAAATCAACAGGCAAAAATCCAAATCCTCTACAGTACATCTCTAAAACCAATTCTAAAACCGTTAGTTTTGATTTTTCTTTTGTCGTAGCATCATTGCCCTTATCTCTAATCGCTTTAATTTCTTTTCTTACAAACTCTTTTCCTTGTACAGCTACATGGGCGTCAAAGTCTTCTCCTCGTATTGAAAAATAGGTTGCGTAGTAAGCCAGTGGATAATGAACTTTAAAATAAGCAATTCGAAAGGCCATCGTTACATAAGCTGCTGCGTGAGCTTTTGGGAACATGTATTTGATTTTTTGACAAGAATCAATATACCAATTTGGCACATCGTGCTCCTTCATAATTACAATATCTTCTTCCGTTAGTCCTTTACCTTTACGAACCTTTTCCATTATTATAAAAGCAGTTTTAGGTGGTAGTTCTTTTTGCATGAGATAAATCATAATACTATCTCGAGTATTAATAACGTCTTTAATGGTACAAGTTCCCTCTTGAATAAGGGTTTGAGCATTACCAAGCCATACATCTGTACCATGAGACAAGCCAGAAATACGAATAAGATCGGCAAAAGCCGTTGGCTTTGTATCTAAGAGCATGCTTTGAGTAAAACTCGTTCCAAACTCTGGTATTCCATAGGTGCCAAGAGGAGAGCCCATTTCTGAATCTTCTAATTTTAGCACTTCATTTGAAGTAAATATGCTCATGGTATCATTATCGTCTAAGGGAATACTTGTTGCATCTACTCCCGTTAAATCCTCTAACATACGAATAACAGTGGGATCGTCATGCCCAAGAATATCTAATTTGAGAAGACGGCCACTTATAGAATGGTAATCAAAGTGGGTAGTAATAATAGTAGAGCTTCTATCATCAGCAGGTCTTTGAATCGGACAAAAATCAAATATGTCTTTATCTTCAGGTACAACCATGATCCCCCCTGGATGTTGGCCAGTAGTCCTCTTTATACCTGTGCACCCTGCTACTAATCGATCAATTTCTGCATTGGTAACCTGCTTGCCCGTCTCTTCTAAGTAATGTGCCACAAAGCCATAGGCCGTTTTTTCAGCAACAGTGCCTATGGTACCAGCCTTAAAAGTTTTACCTTCTCCAAAGAGTTCTTCTGTATATTTGTGGGCGATTGGCTGATAATCTCCAGAAAAGTTTAAGTCGATATCAGGCTCTTTGTCTCCATCAAAACCTAAGAAAACTTCAAAGGGAATGTCAAAGCCATCCTTATGGTATTTTGTCCCGCAATTTGGGCAGTCTTTATCTGGTAAATCTGGTCCAACACCGTACTCACTGCTATCTAAGAACTCTGAATTCTTACACTGAGGGCAGATATAATGAGGCGGTAGTGGGTTTACTTCTGTAATATTGCTAAATGTAGCAACTAACGATGAACCAACAGAACCCCTTGATCCTACTAGATATCCATCATCATTTGACTTCTTAACGAGTCGTTGGGCTACTAAATAAAGTACAGAATAGCCATTTTTAATGATGGAAGTCAGCTCTCGGTCTACTCTTTTAGCCACATCTTCAGGAAGTGGGTTTCCGTATTTTTCATAGGCATTGTTCATTACCATGTCCGTAATCTCTTGATCCGAACCTTCTATTACTGGAGGATACGTGCCATCAGGGATCGGCAAAATTTTCTCTATAGCATCTGCCACCTTATTAGGGTTTGTGATGACTACTTCTTTGGCAGTATCTTGATCTAGATAATAGAATTCATCCAACATCTCTTGTGTAGTTCGATAATATAATGGTGGTTGGTTTTCTGCATCACTAAAACCTTGACCATGCATGAGGATGCGTCTAAAATACTCATCATGAGGATCTAAAAAGTGTACGTCTCCGGTAGCAACTACAGGTTTGGAACAGTTTTTTCCTAATTGAATGATTCTTTTATTAATGTTGATTAAATCCTCTACGGAACTAACGATATTCTTATCTATTAAAAATTGATTATTGCCTAAGGGCTGAATTTCTAAATAATCATAAAAATTCGCAATATCTTCAATCTCTTCATCGGAACCTTCTTTTAAAATGCTCTGAAACAATTCCCCGCTTTCACAAGCAGAACCAATAATTAAACCTTCCCTATACTTGGCTAGGATACTTTTTGGTATTCTGGGTCTCTTGTAAAAGTATTTTAAATGAGCCATTGATACTAATTTGTATAAATTCTTAAGTCCAGTATTATTTTTGACTAGGATAATGATGTGATACGTATCCATCTTTTGAATGGCTAGCTCATTATCAAAGACCTTATCAATATCATTTGCTCTACTAGCGCCTTTGTCCTTACAGGTTTTAAGCAGTTGAATAAAGACTTTTCCTGTAGCCATAGCGTCATCTACTGCTCTATGATGGTTTTCTAAATTGATTTTATAGTATCTTGTCAACGCCTTTAAATTGTGTCTACTGATTTCTGGAATGGCATTTCGGGCAAGAGAAAGGGTATCAATCGCCGAAAAATCTCTTTCCATATTACAAATATGACAAGCCTTCTCTAAAAAGGATAGATCAAATTTTGCATTATGAGCCACTAAAATATAATCCTGGCAAAAATCTAAAAACTTAGGAAGTACTACTTCTATAGTCTCTGCATTAGCCACCATATTGTCCGTAATTCCCGTTAGCTCAGTAATCCTCATAGGAATCTTTTCTTTGGGTTTGACAAAGGAGCCAAAGGTTTCAACAATTTGATAATTGTGAACCTTTACGGCCCCTATTTCGATGATTTCATTTTTTCTAGAAGATAAACCTGTTGTTTCTAAATCAAAGACGATAAATGTACCATCTAGATCCCCGTCTTTCTTACCCGACTTGGCACTTTTTTTATCATCAACCAGATATCCCTCTAAGCCGTAAATCATTTTAATGTCTTTTTCCCTAGTGTACTCCATAGCCTCAGGAAATCCCTGTAAAACTCCATGATCTGTAATGGCTAAGGCTTTATGCCCATAAGCCAAGGCTCTTTTTACTGCTTTTTCAATTTTGGCTACAGAGTCCATAGCACTATATTGACTATGCAGGTGAAGTTCTACTCGTTTTTCTTCTGCATTATCTGTCTTAATCTGTATTTGTGCTTCTTCAATGCCATTAGCCATAAAAACGTATTCTCTGGCAAAAGTATCGTACTCAACTCTTCCCATTACTTTTAGTGCGCTAGCTCCTTTTATTCTTTCTAATGTTTCATCCCTTTTGTCCTGCAGGATAAAAAATTTAACAGTCATAGAACTCGTATAGTCTGTGATGTTAAATATAATGATAGCTTTATTATTCTTAATATCCTTGTTCTCTATTTTAAAGACAGTTCCTAATATAATAGATTGCTCATCTGGTGCGCAATCTACAATTTTTATAGCATCTGAGGTAATTCGCTTTCCGAATATGATCTTATCCGCACTCTGAGCTGGGGATGCTTTTTTATTGTTTGTACTAATAGATTCTTTGGAAATCTGCACTTTTAGATTCTCTTTTTCTTTTTGAATTTCTTGGGCCATATCCTCAATTTTACCCTTGTATACAAACTTAAATTGTAAATTTACGGCATCTGCTTCTCTTAAGTGATCATGAATCTGCTGACCTATATCCGATTGAGTTAAATTTTCAAAATCTTCTTTAAGAAAAATAGGTATTTCAATAATATTTCCTTTAAGAGACCAATTGTTCTTTGGTAAGAATACTTCGGGCTGTTTGTTGCGAATAATCTGCTTGATAAATTCTTTTTTTCCAGATAGGTACTCTTTTATAGAATTTTGACTGTCTGCATTCTTAAATTCTACACATTTTAAACCTGGAAATGTGCCTATTAACTCACTTTCAAGAGATTTTTTATCAAATTTCGTTGGATCTTCTATATGTAATATCCACTTACAACTAGTAGGGTTTACTTCTACTTTTGTGATATTAATTGGACAAGAATTTAGTATTTCACTTAGTGGATTCGAATGATTTCCCAATTTATTACCTCCTAGAGCGCTTATATAATGTATGACTAGTAGGACTTCATCTTATCTCTGATTCTACCCGTGTTTTTGTAGAGTATATTTTTTTCTCTTCAGATATTTTTTTGAGCAATGCTATATAATCTAAACTTTTATTGATTCGCAAGGTGAATTCAGCATCCTCTTCATTATAACGCAAGGATAAAAGTTGTAGACTTCTTTTATCCAAGTATTGAAACAAGGTTTCAACGTTAAAATCATCTGTATATTTTATATGAAATAGATATACTTCATAAGTATTTTCGTATTTATGTTGTACTTTCCCAAATATTTTTAAAGTAATAAAAACAGTTAAGGTAGAGATAGAACTTAGTACATAATAGCCTCCACCTACTACAAGGCCAATACATCCTACAGCCCATATGCTTGCAGCGGTAGTGAGGCCTTTTACTGTAAAGCCCTCTCTCAGAATAGTTCCAGCTCCTAAAAAACCAATTCCACTGATAACTTGAGCACCTAGACGGCTAGGATCCATATTAGACAAACTACTATAGTCTCGAAACATCATCAAGCCAGCTATCATTACAGTGGTGGCTCCAATAGAAACTAAAATGTGAGTGCGAAAGCCTGCTGGCTTCTTTGTATACTCTCTTTCAAAGCCAATAAGACCACTTAATACTACAGAGAGCACAAGTCGTATAGTGATATCTGTGATCGTTAAATTCATACAAACACCCCTTTCAACAAATATGCGACTAACGCAATAATGAACGATGAACAATGAATAGTTAACACTATACAAAGATATCATAAATCATTGCATATTTGTACTGTTCAATGATCATTGTTCATTAAAAGTTTCATATTTTATACTTCATTAAAACGAGGAACAATCCCTCTACAAATTATGAATTTCCTTCAGCACTTCAGCTACTACATCTTGTTCATCTACAGTACGGAGTATTTCCCCTTTTTTAAATAATACCGCTTTATTTTTACCACCTGCAATGCCAATATCGGCATCTCGAGCTTCTCCTGGACCATTTACTACACAGCCCATAACAGCTACTTTTATACTCTTTCGAATGTGCTTGCATTCTTTTTCAATCTTCTCTGCAATTTCCATTAAGTTAATTTCTGTTCTTCCACAGGTAGGGCAAGAGATAAACTCAATTCGAGGTTTTTGGAAAATTCCTAAGGACTTTAAAATCTCTTCCCCTACGCTGATTTCATTTACAGGATTAGAGGTCAAGGAAACCCTCAACGTATCTCCAATACCATGATATAATAAAATTCCTAAACCTACTGAAGATTTTACAGATCCTATATTGTAAGTACCTGACTCCGTAATCCCGATGTGAAGGGGGTAATCGTACTTTTGACTAAATAGTTTATAAGCCTCTACCGATAATAGCACATCTGATGACTTAATGGAGACTACAATATCTTCAAAATTTAGGTTTTCTAGTATTTCAATATGCCTTGAAGCGCTTTCCACAAGACCTGCTGGTGTGACCCCATTATATTTTTCATAGAGATCCCTTTCTAAGGAACCGGAATTTACACCAACTCGAATGGGTACACTTCTTTTTTTTGCTTTTTGCACAATTTCTTTAACTTTAGATTCATCGCCTATATTTCCCGGATTAATTCTAAGTTTATCAACGCCACTTTCTAGTGCTGTAAGGGCTAGATGATGATCAAAATGAATATCTGCAACTAATGGAATAGATATGGATTTCTTGATTTCTTTAATAGCTCTTGCTGCTTCTTCATTTACTACAGCTACTCTTACAATATCACAACCGACATCTTCTAATTCTTTTATCTGATTTACAGTAGCCTTTACATCTCTTGTATCCGTCTTCGTCATACTCTGTATAGCGATGGGATTATTTCCTCCAATATAGATTTCTCCAACTGGAACTTCTCTTGTTTTCTTTCGCGTAATCAAGCAATCACCTCAATCTTAGGATATCATTATAGGCTACAAATATTGCTACTATTATGAGCAAAGCAAAGCCCACAAAATGTATCTTACCTTCTTTTTCAGGAGAAACTGGAGAGCCTTTTATAGCTTCAATAATTACAAATAAAATTCTACTTCCATCAAGAGCTGGTATGGGCAATATATTAAAAATTGCCAGATTAATACTGATTACAGCAGCTAAATTTAATACTGCTACTATGCCGTATTCTATGCTTTGCCCTACAACAGATACGATTCCAATAGGCCCTGTTAGAGAATCCGTGGACACTTCTCCAGTAAACAGCTGACCTAAGCTTTCAAGAATCAGCTTTCCATATAAGAAAGTTTGTTTAAAGCCATTTGTAATAGACGAAAAGATGCTCTTCTCTCTTTGTGAGGTAATACCTATGCGGTGTTGATTTAACTCTTCATCAAATTTTGATGCTACATTAAAGTTCATTTGTTGACCATCACGCAAAACGTCAACAGAATAAATGTTTTCCTCTACAGAACTAATCTGAGATGTTACATCTTCCCAGGAATCAACATCTTTTCCTTCTATAGCTACAATAATGTCCCCTTGACGCAAACCAGCTTCATAGGCAGGATAATCCTTTTCTATAAGGTCAAGGGTAGTACTAGGAACGCCAACTATAAAAAATATAATCGTTAAAAGCACAATGCAACCTAAAAAATTCATCAAAGATCCTGCTGAAAGAATAAGAATTCGAGCAAGCTTGCTTTTGCTGTTAAAACTGCCGCTCTGATAATCTTCAGCATCTTCACCAAGCATTTGACAATAGCCACCCATAGGAATGAGCCTTAAGGAATACTTTGTTTCTTTACCCTGATAACCAAAGAGCTTGGGACCCATGCCAATGGCAAATTCTTCTACAACAACTCCAGATAATTTTGCAAATATAAAATGGCCAAATTCGTGTATGACAATTAAAAAGCCGAATATGAGAATTGCCACAAGGATGGTTTGAAAAGTCATTTAATCACCTCAACAAAATATAGTAATACGTAATATAATATACTACTGGCGTAGCAAAAATAATACTATCAAATCGATCTAATACGCCACCATGTCCAGGAAAGATATGTCCATAGTCTTTTACTCCAAATGTCCTTTTTATAAGAGAAGCCGTTAAATCACCAAATTGTGAAAAAACACTTACTATAAGGGACAGTATAATATAAAAGAAAAGTGGAAAATTCAAATATCCGTATCTGTTCATAAAATAACCGTAAATGACAGTGGCAATAATACTACCTACTACACCACCAACGGCACCTTCAACAGACTTTTTGGGGCTAATTTGTGGACATAATTTGTGTCTTCCAAAATTCACACCTGATATGTAGGCGAAAGTATCTGTAGCAAAACTAATAATAAAAACCAACCATAAAATATACGTTCCATTTTCCAACTTTTCAAATAAAAGAATATGACCTAATAAAAAAGCTACGTAAAACAAACCCAAAAACGCATAAATCCCTTGTAGGACATAAACTTTATTATTCCATATTTGATGAATGAAAATCAGCATAAAACAAAGTATAAGGCCAGGTACAATAAATTGACTTTCAAAATAAAAGAGGCACAATAAGAAGATACCTAAAAGAGCTTCTAGAACTGGATTTACATTTATTTTTTCATCTGTATTTACTGCATTGCAGTATTCTAATAAGCCCACACTAGAAAGCACAAGTAAGGAAGCAAATAGTAAGCTCCCCCCTTTTTGTATTATAAATATGAGAAGTGGAATACCTAATATGGCGGTTAAAGTTCGCGTTAACATACAAGCCTCCTATACAATTATGCCACCAAATTTTCTTTTTCTCTTTTGGTAATCACAAATAGCGTCATAATAATCTTCTTTTTTAAAATCGGGCCATAAAATATCCGTAAAATACAATTCACTATAAGCACTTTGCCATATTAAAAAATTGCTCATTCGAAGTTCACCGCTAGTACGTATGATTAAATCGGGATCCTCTAGATTTTCTGTAAATAGATATTCTGTAAACATATCTTCATTTAAGTCTTCTGTGGAATATTTACCCATTATCATGTCCTGATATAAAGCTTTTATACCTTGAATGATTTCATTCCTACCACCATAATTTATGGCTACATTGAAAAAAAGCCCCTCATTATCTTCTGTTCTACGTTCCGCTTTTTCAATAGTAGACTTTACTTCTTTTGACAAGGCAGATTTTTCACCAATAATTCTAATTTTTACATTATTCCTATTTAGTTCTTCAATTTCTTTTTTAAAATATTCTACAAGCATCTTCATCAAACCATCTACTTCTGATTTGGGTCTTTTCCAATTTTCCGTAGAAAAGGCATAAACCGTTAAGGCTTTAATACCTAAATCGGAAGACGCTTGAATAATTTCACGTAAGGATTCGATTCCAGCCCTATGACCAAAAAGCCTTGGTTGAAATCTCTTTTTTGCCCATCGCCCGTTGCCATCCATTATAATGGCTATATGCTTGGGTAGGTTCTTTTTGTCAATTTCTGCTTCATATGCCATGACAACACCTCCTAAATGTAAAACACCCTTTTAAAAGGGTGTCTTTTCTAACAATAGTGAA
>ENA-UOOM01000974-UOOM01000974.1-fermentation-metagenome-genome-assembly--contig:-NODE-974-length-29660-cov-21.793379_pt1 | contig 29660 bp, 17 predicted proteins | sample MGYA00245781_ERZ724031 | MGnify/ENA primary metagenome ERZ724031 (study PRJEB28704, sample SAMN03018317) | fermentation metagenome | biome: anthropogenic terrestrial biome; feature: soil; material... | reverse complement strand
TATTTATAATTTATAATTTCAATGACTATGAGGAGAATCCTTATTTTATTTTCAATTGCAACTTTTTTCATAACATGCAGTATGTATGTTTCAGGACAAAATTTGAAGATTAACGATCTTGACTATTTCGAAACTCAAGGTGTTAATGTTCTTGTGTACAGTAATCTTTTTACCGGAGGTTTTAATGATGAAAAGAATGCCGGTATAGAATTGATCCACCACGGAGTGAGAACTGCACAGGGTGGTGCGGTGAGGTTATCAAATACACCCGAACAATGGGATCTTGTTCCTGCGATACCGAGTCGGGAAGTAAATCGGGAATCAAATACTATTGAATCAATATTAAGATATGAAGATTACGATTTTGATTCACGGGTAGTTGTAACAGCCAAGGGTAAAGGGGTTGAGATATCCATTTACCTGGATAAACCACTTCCTGAGGCGCTTGAAGGAAGTGCCGGATTTAATCTTGAGTTCTTACCATCACAATATTGGGGAAAGACCTATCTGATGGATGGGCGGTTTAATCGATTTTCACGTTATGTGGTAGGCAACACCGTTGCAAGGCCTAATAGTGAAAAACCAAAGCAATTCAAAGGGTACGTAACCTCTGACGACAGGGGGACAGGTAAGTTTATTGATCCTCTTCCTCTTGAAACCGGTCGCTCCCTTCTCATTGCGCCGGAGAATCCCGAACGTCTTGTGAAAATCACAACCCATGATTCCGATCTTATGCTTTTCGATGGTCGTGTATTGGCTCAAAACGGTTGGTTTGTAGTCCGTAGTTTACTTCCTGCAGGAAAAACCGGAAAGGTCTTAACCTGGACAGTTGAACCAAATGCAGTTAAAGATTGGGTAAGAGAACCGAATATCGGATTCTCTCAGGTTGGTTATCTGCCTTCTCAACAAAAAGTCTCTGTTATTGAACTGGATAAAAAAGATAAACCGCTTGCAAAAGCATCTATATTCAGAATTGATAACGAAGGGAATCCTGCTGAAGTGTATAGCGGCAACATAGTATCTTGGGGAGACTATTATAAATATCACTATGTGAAGTTTGATTTTTCTACCGTCAATACACCCGGTATATATTACATTCAGTATGGTGATTATAAGACAAATAACTTTTTAATTGGAGATAACGTTTACGATAAGATTACTGATGCTACAAGCGATATTTGGATCCCTATACATATGAATCACATGTTTGTAAGAGAGGCATATAGGGTGTGGCACGGTGAGCCTTTTAAAGAAGGTTATTTACAGGCTCCGCCAAATACAGATCACTTTGACATGCATGGACAAGGACCAACAACCGACACCAAGTATAAAGGGTTAGAATTGATTCCGGGATTAAACGTCGGTGGGTTTTTTGATGCTGGCGACTTTGATATTGAAACAGGAGCAAATATTGGTGTAGTACAGAACTTTGTACAGACATGGGAATATTTCAAGCCTTTACGTGATCAAACATTTATTGATCAGGAGCAGCGTTATGTTGATCTTCATCGTCCCGATGGAACACCGGATATTCTGCAGTTTATTGAACATGGCACTAAGAATCTTTTAGCTCAGGCCGAGATAATCGGTCACATGGCCCAAACATTGTCCAACTCTGTCCTATATAATTACCATCATCTTGGCGATGCAGCCTCTATAACTGACGGACTTCCGTATAATCCTGATCTTGGTCCATATGAGGTTGCTGCAGATGGCCGCTCGAGCGGAGTTAAAGATGATATGTGGGCATTTACAAGTCGTAATCCGGGGCTCGATCTAAGAGCTGCAACAATGTTTGCTGCAGCTAGCCGGGCATTGAAGGGGTACAATGATGATCTTTCTGCAAGAGCGCTGCAGCAGTCGAAAAGGTTGTTGAAAGAGGCTACGGAATTACTTGCCAATCGACCGGAGGATCGTTTTAGCAGAATGGGTGGAGCAGCAGATGTGGGCACTAATCTCCAGCTATACATTTCAACAGGAGAGAAACAATACGCCGATAAATTTCAGGAACTTTTATGGGCAGCACTTGACCGCAACGTCAGTGTAAATATTCTGACGGCATTGCACGGAATACCGCATATGGATGAGTCATTCAAGAAAAAGCTACGTCCTTATGTTGTGAAGTATAAAGATTATATAAACGAACTCGAAAAAGATAATCCGTATGGAGTACCTATTGGTCTTGGAAATTGGGCTGGAGGTGGAGGTATTGTAAACTTTGGCACTACCATTTGTTTTGCAAATATGTACTTCCCCGATATTGTCGACGCCAGTCACGCTTTTAAGGCTTCAAACTGGTTGTTTGGTTGCCATCCATATCATAATTACTCGTTAGTTGCAACAGTAGGTGCTGCACGTCCTAAAGAGGTCTTTTATGGTAACAACAGAGCTGACTTCTCTTTTATTCCCGGCAATGTGGCTCCAGGATTATTGTTTCGTCAACCTGATCATTTTGAGAATTATGATGATTGGCCGTTCCTTTGGGGACAAAACGAGGGCACGATTGGTGGTAATACCGGTTATTTGATTTTTGGTAGTGCATTTAAAAATGCTGTTAAAACAGGTTTGAAATAAAAGAACATAAGAAAACCGAAAATAAAAGCATTGATTTCCAAAGTCGGAACAGAAATGATTTTTCCAAAAAGATATTTCTTCGTTTTCAGTTAAATTTTTAAGAGAAGCCCTGCAAAGGTGAAGCTTATCTGTAATACAAATTCGAACTGTACAAAAAAGCGGAGAGTGAAACTCTCTGCTTTTCTTTTACTGTTCTTGTTGAATTAAACGTTTTTTATTTGGCACTTTCAAGTTAGAACCAATTATCTGGCTTTTTTGAATTCGAGCAAATAGTCTGATGGGGTAAATTTCGTATTTTTTTTGAATTGCCTGTTAAAGTTTGATATGTTATTAAAGCCAACTTCATAGCAAATCTGTGAAATCGACAATCTGCCCTCTATCAGCAGCTTACATGCGTATGCAATTTTCAATTCGTTGATATACTCAACGCAGGATTTACTTGTTTTTTCCTTGAAAAGTCGACAAAAAGCCGATTTATTCATGCCGGCTTTATCGGCAATGTCTTTTAAGCTAGTAGGATCCGAATAATGTTTGTTGATATAAGTTAGAATCTTTATGATTCGTGGATCATCGAATTGACGGTCGAAACTGTTCTCAAAATAATCTTCATTGAGCAATTCCTTATTCTCGGTGGTGCTCATCAAAGATAAAATCTTGATACATTCGATCAATAGGTCTATGTTTTTTAAATTTAAGGCTTTCTTTAATTTATTTTTGATTGAATCGGTCTCTTTGCAACTTTTAAAATAGATCCCATATTGTGCCTCTTCCAATAAATTTTTTACTTTATAAAACTCCGGATAATTTCCAATGGCATACTGAAAAAAATTTTTGGAAAATTGAAGTACGATGGCATTGACACGAAAATCAGGATTATTTTGATAATAAACAGGATCACTTTTGTACGTATGGGGAAGAAAGCTACCTAATAATACCAAATCTCCCTCGAGGTATGGTTCGATATTGTTCCCGACAAATCTTTTTCCGGAACTTTTAATTATATATACTATCTCATATTCGCTATGGAAATGTAAGGGATATTTAAAATGATCGTAATCGCACCATTTAATTTTTACTGGCGATCCGGTACTGAAATTCAGCTGTTCATGCATTAAATTTTTCATAGGGTCTTTTTATGTTATGCAAATATAATACATTCTATTGCAAATTTACTACTTGTGTTTAACTATTTAGTTTCGTTAATTTGTAACTAGAAATCAAGAGTTGTTTTAAACTCCATAGAGTGAAAATGGTTTGTGCGGTTCTTATAGTATAAATAAAGAACGGTGTAATTGATATCATGTTTTACTAAATGAATACTTCCTGCAGTTACGTGGTAAGTTAATTGTAGTCGGGTGTATATATGTTTTGTTGATCCACATGAAACCTATATATATCTGGTCAGATATATATAATGAGTTCATTTATTTAATCTGATCTGTATTAACCATTTATTCTTAATAAAAATCTAAGCGTAAAAAGACAAATGTTTCATGTTTAAAAAAGTTGATTTGCTATGAAAATTTTAAGTTCTTCTAAGAAGTTGAGCTTGTTATTACTCTTGATTGTTCCACTTTACGTTTTTTCGCAGAGCGTGACAGTGAGAGGGACAATTGTGGAATCAAATAACCAGCCGTTAATTGGTGTGAATGTAGTAGAAAAAGGAACTACAAATGGTACAGTCACTGACTTGGATGGTAATTTTGTGTTAAATGTGCCGCAAAATGCGATACTTGTGGTTACATATGTGGGATTTGCATCGCAAGAGGTGGCAGTTGCAGGACAATCATCTCTCAGGATTATCCTTAGTGAGGACACTGAAATGCTTGAAGAGGTAGTGGTTGTGGGTTATGGTGTACAGCGAAGAGAAGCTGTTACAGGTTCTGTGGTGTCAGTGACGGGCGACGCTATACGCGACATCCCCGCAGCTAACATTACACATTCTTTACAGGGACGTCTACCGGGTGTTGAATTTGCACAAACCTCAACTCGCCCGGGCTCCACTATGCAAATCCGTGTACGTGGTACCCGCTCGTTATCTGCAAGCAACGACCCTTTAATCGTTCTTGATGGAATCCCTTTTGTTGGTTCAATAGGCGAAATAAACACCAACGACATCAAAAGCCTTGATATATTGAAGGATGCTTCGGCTACCGCGATCTATGGCTCACGAGGAGCTAATGGCGTCATTTTAATTACCACCAACAAAGGTGAAAGAGGGCAAAGTGCAAGAGTCACTTACAATGGGCGTCAGGGTGTAAATACCGTATTTGCAAAGTTCCCTATGATGGACGGACCTGAATTTGTAGAATTGCGTGCAGCAAGGGGCCAGTACACTAATGGTCCCGATGAATTTGATAATGTAAATACGGACTGGCAAGACTTATTCTACAGAAACGGTTATCAAACTGATCATAATATAGGTCTTTCAGGAGGTGGAGCTAATGGAAACTATAGTTTTGGTATTGGTTATCTGCAAGATCAGGGAGTAATTCCAACAAACAGGTATTCACGATACAGCTTGCGAGGTTCAATTGAACAGGAGATTGGCAAGTTATTTAAGGTCGGTTTCAATTCGAATAGCAATTATAATTTTACTGAAGGGGATAATATCGGTTTATACGGTATATTGAGCATGTCGCCAATTGCTGATCCGTATAACGAGGACGGAACCTGGAAAAGAACCATTAGAATGCCATTGGATGAGCAATTTACTATAACCAGAGATATTGTGGAGGGATTAGGCGATGAATGGCTGAGTCACAACAGAGGGTATGCTACCTATAATTCTGTTTATGGAGAAGTCAAAATTCCATGGATTGAAGGATTGAGATACAGAGCTACACTTGGGTTGGATTTCACCCAATCGAACAATGGAAGTTATACCGGTGAGGGGATAAATAGCAGCAATCCGACAACAGAATCTACTGCCTCAATAAGTAATTATCATTCGTACCATTGGCACATAGAAAATTTATTTACTTACGATCGTATTTTTAACGATAAGCATCGTGTCAATGTTGTGGGCTTGTACGAAGCGGATCAGATTACCAATTTTAATTCCGGAACTAATGCGAAAGGTATACCCAATGAAGCTTTTCAATACTACAGTTTGGGTCAGTCTATTGGAGAAATCACAACAAACCCCGGTGGTTATACCCAAACCGGCTTAATTTCGTATATGGGCCGTTTAATGTATGAGTACGAAGATAAGTATATGCTTACCACTACAGTTCGTTCCGATGCTTCTTCAAGACTGGCAGAAGGTTATCAATGGCATACTTATCCGGCTATATCAATAGGTTGGAATATTGGTAACGAACCGTTTATGAAGAATGTGAGAGCAATTAACCGATTGAAACTCCGTGCCGGTTATGGGCAGACCTCAAATCAGGCAGTTGCAGCATACAGCACACTTGGTCGGTTGAGTTCCAGGGATTATAATTTTGGTGATGAAACTTATGCAACCGGATATTATGTAACTCAACTTCCAAATCCCGGGTTAGGATGGGAGTATTCTGAAACCTTTAATTACGGTGTTGACTTTACCGCATTTAACAGACGACTGAACGGTACAATTGAATACTATGTTACCAACACAAAAGATATTCTTTTGGGTTTGGGATTACCTCGTACGTCGGGAGTAAGCAGCTATACTGCAAACATCGGAGAAAGTCAGAACAAAGGTGTTGAGGTTTCACTTGATGGAACAATTCTCGACAATGTTAACGGTTGGACATGGACTGCAGGTGTCAACCTCTATACAAACAAAAATCAACTTGTTGCTCTAGCATCCGGACAAACAAGAGACGAAGGTAATGGTTGGTTTGTAGGGTATAGCATTAACTCAATTTACGACTATGAAAGAGTTGGGCTTTGGCAACAAAATGATCCTCATCTTGATATTTTGGAACCGGGAGGCAATGTGGGAATGATTAAAGTAAAATATGCCGGAGATTACAATGCTGATGGTACGCCTGTAAGGCAAATAGGTCCGGACGATAGACAGATTCTTGAAGTTGATCCGGACTTACAGGGAGGATTCAATACTCGTGTTGCATACAAAGGATTTGATTTAGGTCTCATCGCAAGTTTTCAGGTAGGAGGTATTCTTGTTAGCACGCTTAACGGTCCAAGTAGCTACCTGAACTTAATGACAGGTAGAAGAGGTAACATTAAGGTTGATTATTGGACGCCGGAAAATACAGGTGCTAAATATCCCGCACCAAATGGAATAATAAGTGGGGATAACCCGAAATATCTAAGCACAATGAGTTACTTTGACGGTTCATATATGAAAGTACGTAATATATCGTTAGGCTACAACTTCAGCGAATATTTACTGAAAGACAAGGGAGTCAACATGCGTATGTATTTCACCATTCAGAATCCATTTGTACTGTTCTCGGACTTTAACAAGGAAATGGGCCTGGATCCTGAGACTAACTCGCGCGGTGACCAAAATGTTGCTACAGGGGGCTATAACAACAGGATTCTTACGCTGGGTTTCAACTCACCATCGACCCGGAACTATATTATCGGTATTAATTTGACATTTTAAATAAGGAAACAATGAAACACATTAATATTAAAACTATAATTGGAACAGCCTTGTTGACAATGTTTTTTGTGTCATGTTCCAACATTCTGGAGGAACAGCCTCGCAGTATTTTTGAACCCGGTTTTTTCAAAACTGAAAAGGGAGTTAACGGTGGGCTGACATCGTTGTATGCTCATTTACGATACATATACGGCAATGCGTATTATTACAACTCGGGAATAACGGGTACAGATGAAGCTACCTGGGCACAAAGTGCTGATGGGAACTTCAAGGTTATGGACATCAGTGGCGAAGGTAATATCACGTCCACTGCTACAGGCGGTACCGGTACACTTTGGGACCATGCTTTCCCTGCAATAAACACCGCTTCGGGGATTATTGAAAATGCTGCAGAGGTTGGACTAAGTACAGCTCTTATTGCAGAGGCAAGATTTTTCCGTGCATTCGATTATTTTCAATTGGTGCAGGTTTACGGTGGGGTTCCACTTGATATGGGTGCAGGTGAATTAAAATTCAATACGTCACCGGTGAGAACTTCTGTGCGTAATACAGTTCCTGAAGTTTATACTAAGGCTATATTCCCAGACTTGATTGCTGCTGTAAATGATTTGCCGGAGGTTGGCCGCTTAACGGGTACTGTTACAAAAAATGTAGCTCGCTTGTTTCTTGCAAAAGCTTATCTTACTTATGCATGGTGGTTGGAAAATCCAAATAATATCCCAACTTATCCTGAAGCCCCGCGTACTGACCCGGACAGTAAAACTGCGCAGTGGTATTTTCAGCAGGCGTATGATATTGCAACAACTGCTATTGACAATCCGGGTCCTTACGGATTGATGCCCACTTTCTATGAACTACACGTGGGTGGCAACGAACGGAACAAAGAAATGATGTTCTATGCAGATCATACAGAAACAAGTGAAAAATACAACGGTGCCAGCCTGACTTATGGTAGTGGTGGCAATGCTGATAATTTTGCTGCTTGGATGATGACCTGGAACTATACTGAGATCAGGAGTCACAAAAATCAAGATCTGACCGGATCCGTTAGTAGTGTTTTGCGTGAAGCATCGCAGGATTTGGGTCGTCCATGGACGCGTATGGCACCTACCTTAAATGTTTTTGAAACTACTTTCGCCAACAAAACAGAAGATTCACGCTTTGATGCGTCTTTTGTTTTGGGTTATCGTGCCAACTGGCCTAAAGGTGGTGATAAAAGTGAATTTTATTATGGGGCTAACGGTTTAAAAGTCTATCCCGGCGATTTAATATTGTCGTTCATACCGGATAACCCCAGCCAGAATATTGCATATCCTACAGGTTCAGGACCGAGCAATGTTGGTGGAGGTACGGTGCCCGGAAGATCGGATTATGTAATAGCTCTGAGCGGAGTAAGTCGTGTGGTTTATCCGGGTACCTGGAAAATGAGTACCTATCGTACAGATAATGGAGATGGTTTAGGACAGCCAAATGCGGCAATTACCCGTCCGTTCAATATTGCGAAATTTTCAGAACTTTACTTTATAGCTGCTGAAGCCGCTGTAAAAGGTGCTACTGTTAAACCCGGTAAAAGTGCAAGAGAGCTGATCAATGTGATTAGAGCTCGTGCCGGAAAATGGAAATTCGACCGGTATAACAATATCCCAAAGACTGCCGATTTCAGCACTGAAATGGTTGCAGCCACTCCTGCAGTCATCGATATTAATTACATTCTTGCAGAGATGTCGCGGGAATATTATGGTGAGGGTTTCCGTTGGTTTGACCTGGTACGTACTCAAAAATGGAACGAACTGGCTTCGTCATATAAAATTTCATCAAGTAGTAAAGGGGATCATAATCCTAAAACTTATCAACGTGATATAAAGCCACATCATTATCTTAGGCCAATACCGCAAGGACAAATTGATGCTATGGAGATGACTGATGCAGAGAAAGATGCATATCAGAACCCGGGATATTTGTAGAATGAAATTTGTAATTATTCATCACTTACTTGGGTCGTATATTCATCGGTTGTAAAAATTGATCCAGTAAGGTTATCTTTACTAAATTTGAGTAATTCTTAATATGAATAGATTGTGTATTTAAACTAAATTCAATTAAGGTCTGATTAACAAGCACTATACTTAGGAACTGTTTTGAGTTTTTACGCTGTTTTTAGTCTCGTAATGAGCTATATGAAAGAATATAAAAGCATAGAATAAAAGAATCTCGTAAAATTCAAAACAGTTCCTAAGTATTTTAAATGGTCTTATTGTGAATCATACGAATAATAGTAACAGTAAAAGTTACAATATATATATGATTGATAATTACATGTTTTTAAACATATGATTTGTTTTTATTTTAAATGTAAAAATATATAATTTTGTTCATTTATTGATAAGCTGTTTTTGAGTGAGAAGATAAATTCCCCTCCTCAAAATCAAATAAGAATCATAAAGTTTAATTCATGTATAAGGTCAACATAGCTGTTTATTTTATATTTATAGGGTTCACAACGTTGCTTTCATGCAAATCTCAAGTGAGGAGCAGTGATCTTGGGGTTCGTGAAAGAATATCTGTTAGTGACAATTGGTCTTTCTATCAATATAAATCCAGTGAAGTTGTAGACGATCTAATTTACGATATTCGTCCCGAGTTAAGCGGGAACAATGAATATCTTGTGGCTGATGCCAAACCGACTGAGGCAGTTGAATTAAATACTGTTCGTGAAGTATTGAAGCCGTGGATATTACCCACAGCAAATGAATTTATTACGGAGTCTTCAAAACACTATATTCGTCCTGAAGGAAATCCGGGCTTGGATTTTCCGTTTGTTCAATACGGTTTTGACGATAGTAATTGGGAAAAGGTGAACCTGCCTCATGATTGGGCAATAAAAGGCCCTTTTTTTGAAGGAGATAATTCCGAAGTGGGTGGCGGAATGGGGCGGTTGCCGGTGAACGGTGTAGCCTGGTACCGCAAAAAGCTGGAAATTCACGCCTCTGATGCCGGCAAGTCCATATTCCTGGATGTAGACGGCGCAATGTCATATGCCATGGTATGGCTTAACGGAACTTTAGTTGGCGGATGGCCTTACGGTTATAACTCCTGGCGGGTTGATTTAACGCCATACGTTATTCCGGGAGGAGAAAATCAACTGGCAATCCGGTTGGATAATCCCAATAATTCTTCACGATGGTATCCCGGCGCAGGAATATACAGAAATGTATGGTTGACCAAAACAAATCCTGTTCACATAGGGCAATGGGGAACATATATTACCGCGAAAAATGTTTCCGAATCATCGGCAACTATTGACATACATGTAACCGTAGATAATAAATCTGAGTCAGATGCGGATATAATGGTGAATACTGATATTTATGAAGTAGATGGGAAAGGTGAAAAAGATAAAACGCCGGTCATTCAGTTGCCGGAATCAAAAGTTTCGATAGCTGCGCAAAACAGAAATAAGGTCACAATATCCACTGAACTTAGAAATCCAAAACTTTGGGGTCCAATTTCTTCGCAATCGCCCAATATGTATGTTGCAGTGACAACATTATCTCAGAACGGGAAAATAATCGACAATTATGAAACGAAATTTGGAATCCGGGATTTGGAGTTTAACCCGGATGAAGGCTTGATGGTAAATGGTGAAAAAGTCAGGTTACAGGGGGTAAACCTGCATCATGACTTAGGTGCGTTGGGTGCAGCATTTAATTATCGTGCTGCTGAACGTCAGCTTGAGATTCTTCAGGAAATGGGTTGTAACGCCATCCGCATTGCTCATAATCCGCCTGCCCCCGAGTTTTTAGAATTAACCGACAGAATGGGATTTCTTGTTATAAATGAAATATTTGACTCATGGGAAAGAAAAAAAACACCGTTGGATTTTCACCTTGTCTTTTCCGAGTGGGCAGAGGCTGATGTGCGTTCATTTGTCAGACGTGACAGGAATCACCCGTCAGTAATTATGTGGAGCTACGGAAACGAAGTCGGAGAACAATATACGGCTGAAGAAGGCGCTTCAGTAGCAAAAAAATTAGATGACATTGTGAGAGAAGAGGATCCATCCCGCCCGACGACTCTTTCCATGAATTATGCTAAACCCGACATGGAATTTCCGAAAGTCCCGGATATAATTGGCCTCAATTATCAGGGAGAGGGTATCAGACAAGAACCTGAATTCGAAGGAACAGACCGTATTAGAACAGCACCACAATATACTGCATTTCATGAAAAATTTCCCGATAAGATGATTTTTAGCAGTGAGACTGCATCGGCTTTCAGTAGCAGGAGCGTTTATTTATTTCCTGTTACAGAAAGTATAAGTTCTATTACAAGAGATAGAAGAGGAGGAGATTCAAAAATTGCTCAGGTAAGTTCTTACGAATTATACGCAGTTGATTTCGGCTCTTCGGCCGATAAGGTGTTTATGATGCAGGATAAACATCCTTTTGTTGCCGGAGAATTTGTGTGGACAGGCTGGGATCACCTGGGCGAGCCCACGCCTTACTACTCATCGCGCAGCACATATTGTGGTATTATCGATCTGGCTGGTTTTAAGAAGGATCGTTTCTATCTTTATCAATCGCGTTGGCGTCCCGATTTTCCTATGGTACATATTCTTCCGCACTGGAACTGGCCGGATAGAGAAGGCGAGATTACGCCTGTGCATATTTTTACTTCGGGAGATGAAGTTGAATTATTTTTAAACGGAAAATCATTGGGACGTAAGAAAAAGCAGCAATACGAATATCGACTGCGATGGGATGACGTTCGCTATGAATCTGGTGATTTAAAGGCAGTTGCTTATAAAAATGGCAAAAAATGGGCTGAAACTATAGTGAAAACCACAGGAAATCAGACAAAACTTATGGCTGAAGCTGATCGTGTTACCATACAATCCGATGGTTATGATCTCTCCTTTATTACAATAAAAGTAACTGATGATAATGGGCTTACGGTCCCACAGGCAAACGATAAAATTCAATTTTCGATCGAAGGGCCCGGAGAAATTGTTGCAACCGATAACGGTGATCCAACTGATATGGTTGCATTTCCATCCACAAGCAGGAATGCGTTTGGCGGATTAGCTCTGGTGATTGTGAAGGCAAAGGGAAAAGGAGTAATAACGTTAAAAGCGGAGGCTCCGGGTTTGAAGGAAACTAAAATTGTGCTAAAGAGTAAATAATCTAATCAACCAAATAAATTATATGCACAATATCAAATCTTTAATATTTACTCTTTTGATCATCATTTCTCAACAAGGATGTACTCAAACAGGTAGTATAATAAATTCAGATTCATCCCAGATCCAACATAAGCCACGCATAGTGGTATTAACCGATATTGCGCCCGGAGATGTTGAGCCGGATGACATGCAGTCCATGATACGCCTGTTGGTTCATGCAGATCAATTTGAGATCGAAGCTTTGATTGCCTCCGGTGGATGGAACAGCAGCGGCCGTCCTTATCCTGTCTCGTGGATGGACAGTTTGAATATTACTTTGGGAGCTTATGAAAAAGATTTACCCAACCTTATGAAACGTTCTGATCAAAACGGTTTTCATTCATTAGAAGAGGAAAATGGGCAGCAAGAAATTGGATATTGGCCAAGTGTTGATTACCTGAGAAACAGGGTTAAGCTGGGCAGTCTGAATTTAGGTTACGGGGAGATAGGTGAAAACAATAATTCTCCGGGGAGTGACTTTATTATACGATTAGTCGATGAAGTTGATGACCGTCCGTTGTGGATAACCGTTTGGGGTGGTGGAAATACTCTGGCACAGGCAATTTGGCGCGTAAAACAGGAACGCACGGAAGAGGAACTAAAGTCCTTTCTGAACAAGTTGCGTGTGTACACTATAACCGACCAGGATGTTCCTTGGGGTGAGCGTCATTCCAATTACTCTTTCAGTTCTCATCAATGGATGCGGCGGGAGTTTGAAAAGGATCTTCTGTTTATCTGGGATGAGAGTGCATGGCTTTCACAAAATGGAATAGGTGCACGAAACTGGGATGAATATGCGACAAATATTCAAAATCATGGTAATCTTGGCCGGATTTATCCTAAGTTTAAATATGGTGTTGAGGGTGACACACCGTCGTTCCTACACCTTATGCCCAATGGTCTCAATAATCCGGAAGTACCGGAGCAGATTGGCTGGGGTGGTTTTTTTCGATGGATGTTAGGCATGGATAAAGAAACCAATTGTTATACAAACTACACCGGATCTGCAAAGAATACTTCTGAAAAATACGAAGCTTATTTTTATCCGGCTGTGTTTAATAATTTTGCTGCAAGGATGGATTGGGCCATGGAAGGGAAAGGAAACCGTAACCCTGTTGTGATTGTCAACAAAGATAAAAGTATTGATATCTTGGAGATTAATACCAAGCAAGAGAAGGAGGTAACTCTCAATGCATCCGGGTCTTATGATCCTGATGGAAATCAATTGAGTTATAAGTGGTGGTTTATGCCCGAGGCAGGGACGTACTCGGGAACAGTTGAGATTACGAATGCGTATTCCAATAAAGCTAAAGTAAAGATCCCGTCTGATGTTGAGGGAAAAAGTATCCATATAATATGCGAAGTAACCGATAATGGCGTACATAATCTCTCGAGTTACAGAAGAATTATTTTGAAACCCGAAAAATAAAAAGGTGAAAAATGCCGGCAAGGAATAACAAAAGGATGATAATATTAATTACCATATTTTTAATGGTGATATCCGTTGTTTTTGCAAGGCCTCGAGTTGTGATTATGACAGATTTTCCTCCCGTTGATGTAATTCCCGGAGGAATGGGATTTGGTGCTGCTGAAAAGCGAAGCGACTCAGACGATGTACAATCGATGATTAGGTTTTTGTTATATACGAATGATTTTGATGTAGAAGGGCTCATCGCTACTTCCGCTACTTTTGCAAATGTAGCCAATAAACAGCACATCTTGGATATTCTATATCTTTATGACCACATTGACGAAAATCTACGTGCACACGATTACCGGTATCCAACTGCAAGTGAGCTTTGTGCGAGAACTTGGCAAGGCCGGTCAGGAACATGGGGGCGCTCCGCATCAGAGATAGTGGGGGAAGGTAAAAGCAGTGAAGCCTCCGAGCAGATAATTACTTTGTTGGGAAAGAATGATGAGAGACCTGTCTGGTTTTGTATTTGGGGAGGATCGGGAGATTTAGCTCAGGCACTTTGGAAAATAACAAATTCATATAGTCCCTCTGAAGCAAGACGTTTAATGAACAAAATCCGTATTTACATGATAGGTTTTCAAGACGGTTCGGCAAAATGGATATTAGATACATTTCCTGATTTATTCGTTATAGTCTCTGAAAGAAATTACATGGGAATGTTTAATAATGCACCTGATTCTGATAGTAAGCTATCCGATCTTGATTGGATAAATAGAAACATCAGGAAAGGTCATGGTTTGCTCGGCGCTCTATATCCTGAGAGCGGATTCTATCCTGAAACACCTGGAGTTTGGGAAGGTGATTCTCCCTCATTTTTATACTTGGTAAGTGCTGTGCGTGGGATTAATAACCCTGAAAAGCCCGATCAGGAAAGTTGGGGAGGTAAATTTGTTCAACCGGACCCAGCGAAGAATCATTGGTTTGATGACCCTGCCGGTACAAAAACTGTTTCGAAATGGAGAAAAGAGGTTCAGGACGATTTCGCAAGAAGGGCTGATTGGATGGTGCAATAATTTTAATAAAATAAATCTTTAATTTATGAAAGGAAGAATTAAGAGTAATGTTGTCTATTTAATACTTATAATGTTCAATACATTTTTAAGTATTAATTTATTTTCTCAGAAAATTCCACTTGTATATAGTAAAGAGAATACGGGCGAAAAGCTTTCCAAACCAATTATGCTTGATATTAATCAGCTTAAATCCATAGAGCCGCTAACCGACCCCTTCGCGTGGTCTAATGGAAAAGACAGGTCAACTAAATTCAAGGATTGGAAACGCAGGAGAATTGAAATTGGTGCTGAGATTCAGCATTATGAGATTGGAGTCAAACCTCCGCGGCCTGAAAATATAGTTGCAGAATACGAAGACGACTCGCTCACAGTAAAAATTACAGTAAACGGCGAAACGTTGATATTGACGTCTAAAATTATATTACCTGAAGGAAAAGGGCCATTCCCTGCAGTGATCGGAATTGGCAGAGGTTCCGGAAGTCTTCCTCCTGACATTTTTTCCAGTCGTAATATTGCACAAATACCATTTAACTTTTCACAAGTGATGGCCTGGCAGCAAAAAAGAGGGAACGAGCCAATAAATAAACTTTATCCGGAATTGGTGCATATGGGCGCCTACAGCGCTTGGTCGTGGGGAATAAGCCGACTCATAGACGGATTGGAATTAGTCCAAAAAGATTTGCCAATTGATTTAAAGCACATCGCCGTTACAGGATGTTCATTTGCAGGAAAGATGGCTTTGTATGCAGGAGCTTTTGACGAAAGAATAGCTCTTACTATTGCTCAGGAATCGGGTGGAGGCGGTGCTGCTGCCTGGCGTGTTTCTGAAACATTGGGAAATGTTGAGACTCTTGGAAGAACAAGTCATGTTTGGTTTATGGAAGATTTATTCAAGTTCTCTAAAGATGTTCCCAAACTTCCTTTTGATCATCATGAATTAATGGCTATGATAGCCCCGAGGGCATTGTTGTGCATTGGCAATACCGATTATGAATGGTTAGCAGACGAATCAGGATATGTTTCATGCAAAGCAGCTAAGCGAGTTTGGGAAACATTTGGTATTGCAGACAGATTTGGTTTCACAATTGCAGGTGGTCATCCTCACTGTGTTGTGCCGGAGTCTCGCAGAGCAGAAGTTGAAGCTTTTGTGGATAAATTCCTGCTTGGTAAGACAAATGTAAATACGAATATTGAAATTCACCCGTATGACAATGTCGATTTTGCAAAATGGACAAATTGGTGGGGTACTAATAATCCTGTATTTCCAAATTAACACTCAATTAAATGTAAAACAGATATTATAAGATGATCTGTGAACTTTTAAAATGAAACTATTGAAATTAAGCATACTACTTTTTTTCTTTTTGACTTTTGAACTTCTCTCAGCTCAAAATGCACCAACATTTATTTCTTATTCCAAAGGAAATGATAGTTGGAATTTAGTGGGAGAGGATAAAAAGTTGAGCGTACTGATTGATCAGGATGATTTTGCAGGAGTCCAAAACGCTGCATCTCATCTTCAAAATGACTTTGAATCGGTAACCGGCGAAAAGATAACAATCTCAAACAACGCAGATAGCCAAAATATCAAAGTTATCATTGGTACATACGGAAAGAGTAAATATATAAAACAACTAGTTGATAAACGGTTGGTTAATAAGCTAGAACTTGAGGGGAAGTTCGAGAAGTTCATTATCCAAACCATTGAAAATCCAATTTATGGAATTGATAAAGCATTGGTGATCATTGGCAGTGATATGCGTGGAACCGTTTACGGAATATTTGAACTTTCACGTCAAATAGGAGTTTCGCCTTGGTATTATTGGGCAGATGTCCCCATAAAGAAATCGAAAAATATTTATGTAAAGCCAGGGAAATTTACTGCTGGTGAGCCCCGCGTAAGATATCGGGGGATTTTTCTTAACGATGAAGCACCGGCTCTGTCAGGTTGGTCAAAAGCTACTTTTGGCGGGTTTAACCATCAGTTTTATGAAAAAGTCTTTGAACTTATCCTTCGCCTGAAAGGAAACTTCATTTGGCCCGCAATGTGGGGCAACGCTTTCTATGATGACGATAAAGAAAGCGGACCACTGGCAGATAAAATGGGGATAATAATCGGAACCTCTCACCACGAACCAATGGGACGTGCTCATGATGAGTGGCGTCGTTACGGAACAGGGAAGTGGGATTACAGTGTCAACTCAAATGTATTAATGGATTTTTGGCGAAAAGGCTTCGATCGGATGAAGAACTACGAAACGGTTGTTACACTCGGTATGCGAGGTGATGGTGACGAGCCGATGAGTGAAGAAAGCAATATTGAATTACTTGAAAATATCATAAACGATCAAAGGGAAATAATAAAAGAAATATCCGGTAAAAATATCACAGAAACACCACAGGTTTGGGCTTTGTACAAAGAAGTTCAGGATTATTACGACAAAGGAATGCGTGTACCCGATGATGTTACATTACTCCTGTGCGATGATAACTGGGGTAACGTAAGAAAACTTCCTTTACCCGATGCTCCAACGCGAAAAGGTGGCTATGGGATGTATTATCATTTCGATTATGTGGGTGGCCCGCGTAATTACAAATGGATTAATGTTAGTCAGATACAGCGGATTTGGGAGCAAATGAATTTGACATATAGCCATGGTGTCGACAGGATTTGGGTCGTAAATGTCGGGGACTTAAAGCCTATGGAATTTCCGATCAGTTTCTTTCTTGATATGGCCTGGAACCCCGATCAGTTCAATCAGAATAATTTATTTGAATACACTGAGAACTGGACAAAAGAAATTTTCGGTAAAGAATATGCTCACGAAATAGCACAAATCATAAATCTCTACACGAAATACAACTACAGGATAACACCCGAGTTATTAAATGACGCGGTTTATAGTCTTGAGAATTATAATGAATTTGAAAGAGTTACCAATGATTATAAATCTTTGACGTTGGATGCATTCCGCGTGTATCAACAATTGCCGGACAATTTAAAGGATGCGTACCATCAATTGGTTCTTTTTCCAACAAACGCTTCATCTAATCTTTATGAAATGTACTATGCGGTAGCAAAGAACAAAGAGTTAGCATCTAGAAATGACCCTGAAGCAAATTATTGGGCAGATCAGGTTAAACGTTGTTACGACAGAGATTCGTTGCTAACTGTTCATTACAACGAGGTTATGTCGGGAGGAAAATGGAAGCACATGATGGATCAGATTCGAATCGGTTATACTTACTGGCAGCAACCGAGAAATCGAGTAATGCCAAAGGTAACATATGTAGATAAGGATAATGTTGCGTCAGAAATGATATTTCTTGAAAGTGACGGCTATGTATCCATCGAAGCTCAGCATTTTAATAAATCAGTAGGTAATACGTTGATCAGTTGGGATGTGATAGAGGATTTAGGTAAAACCTTATCTGGAGTGACCACATTCCCTCAAAATGCTTATCCGGCAGATAACGATGAAATATTTCTTGAATACAAGGTCTTTATGGAATCGGAAGGTGAGTTTGATATCAACGTGTTGGTTTCATCCACTTTGAACTTCAATGCGAATAAAGGATTGCGTTATGCATTATCGGTAAACGGAGATGAAGAAAAGATTGTGAATTTCAATCAAGAGTACAACGTAAGGCAAATGGAAAGGTGGCAAGCCAATAGAATTAATAATACAGTAACGCAGCATACATTTAAAAAAGGACTTAACTTAATTCGGTTTAGAGTATTGGATGCAGGAATTGTTTTGCAGAAAATAATGATAGACACCGGAGGATTAAAACCGAGTTTCTTAGGACCTCCCGAAAGCAATATAAAACACGTAGAATAAAAATATGTCTTATAACTAATAAATTGTATATGAAACAAGAGACTCACAAGATTTCGATAGTAGAGAAAATAGGGTATAGTTTAGGAGATTTTGCCGCAAATCTTATTTTTCAGACCCTTATGACGTTCATTGCGTTCTTCTATACCGATGTTTTCCAAATTCCTCCTGCATCGGCATCAGCTATTATTTTTATAGGAGGAATGATTGGCGCCTTCGCAAATCCTGTTGTAGGAGCCATTGCCGATAGAACAAACACACGCTGGGGTAAATTCAGGCCATGGATATTGTGGACAGCAATACCATTTGCTGCAATATCAATTATTACATTCTCAACACCAAATTTTAGTGTCCATGGGAAAATAGCATATGCGTTTATCACATACGTATTGCTTGTGTTGGTTTATTCGGCAAATAATCTTCCTTACGCATCTTTGAGTGGTGTGATGACCGGAAATATGGCGGAAAGAAATAGTATATCTTCTTACCGCTTTATTGCAGTAACTTCTGCGCAGTTCATTATACAGGTAATATTGCTGCCGTTAGTTATGATACTTGGTAATGGCGACAAGACAGTTGGGTTTGAGAAGGCAATGACAATATTTGCCATAACGGGAGCCATATTTTTTATAATCACATTTCTGACAACAAGGGAAAGAATTATCCCAAAACCCGAACAAAAATCCAGTGTAAAAGAAGATTTAGGTGATTTAGTTAAGAATAAGCCCTGGATAGCTATGCTTGTTCTGACTGTTTTCATTTTTATTACACTCTCTCTTAGAGGAGGGGTCTCGGTATATTATTTTAAAGACTTTTTGAGTGAGGATCATTTAACTTCATTTTTACAAAATATAGGTTTTAATTCCTTTATAGAGGGTTTGAATAGTTCTCTGCAGAAAATCGGATTAATAGGATTTCAATGGCCGGAAGACGCTGCCACATCAGGATTCAGTTTATTCAATGCTGCAGGTATTATATTTATGATGATAGGAATTGCCATCTCAAAAAGATTAGCCGATAAATTTGGGAAAAGAGATGTTTTTGGATTCGGATTATTTATAACTGCAATATGCTTCCTTTCATTTGTATTCTATTCATCTCAAAACATCGGAATGGTATTTATCGCTCAGATTTTGCATGGCTTTTTCTACGGAATTACAATTCCACTTTTATGGGCAATGATTGCCGATGTGGCAGATTATTCAGAAGTTAAAACCAACAGGAGAGCAACTGCTATTATATTTTCTGCTATGATCTTTGGTTTAAAGACAGGATTAAGCATAGGAGGCGGCTTGGTAGCTGCGATTTTAGCCTACTTTAATTATAATGAACAACTTGCATTTCAAGCAGAGAATACCATAAGGGGAATAAAATTAACAATGGGATTGTTCCCTGCAATTACATTGCTGATCAGTACTGCGTGTCTGATATTTTATGAAATTGACAAGAAAAAGGAAGTTGAGATTGAGCGCGAACTTCAATCTCGTAGAGAAAATGAACAACAAATAAATTAATTAATAACTATTTAAGACAATTGATTATGAAGTCATTTAAATTATTTACAATTGCTTTAATTAGCGTTTTGCTGGTAAATTGTGGAGCGGTTGAACAAAAGTCCCCAACATTAAAAGATGCTTTTGACGGTAAATTTTATATAGGAACAGCCTTAAATGCTGATCAGATCTTAGAAGAGGATACCGGAGCTGTCAGAGTTGTTAAAGCTCATTTCAACTCGATCACCGCAGAAAATATTATGAAAAGTGAGATCATACAACCAATAGAGGGAGAGTTTGATTTTGATCTTGCTGATAAATTTGTAGAATTTGGTGAAAAAAATGGAATGAAAATCATTGGGCATACGCTTGTTTGGCATTCTCAAGCTCCAAAATGGTTTTTTGTAGATGAACAAGGAAATGATGTGTCTCCGGAAATCCTAAAGGAAAGAATGAAAACACATATTACAACTTTTGTAAGTCGTTACAAAGGACGTGTTAAAGGATGGGATGTAGTGAATGAATGTATAAACGATGATGGTTCATGGAGAAACAGTAAGTTTTATCAGATATTAGGTGAAGATTTCGTACGTTATGCATTCGAGTTCGCCCATGAAGCAGATCCCGATGCTGAATTATATTATAACGATTATTCAATGGCTAATCCAGGTAGAAGACAGGGTGTTATAAATATGGTAAAGAGCCTTCAGGAACAAGGAGTCAGAATAGATGGTATTGGTATGCAGGGTCATCTCAATATGGATTATCCATCAATTGAAGAATTTGAAAAAAGCTTATTGGCTTTTGCCGATTTGGGTGTTCAGATCATGATAACAGAGTTGGATCTGAGTGTTTTACCTTCGCCAAGAAGAGATGTCGGTGCCAATGTTGCTTCAATTTTTGAATATCAGAAAGAAATTAACCCATATGCCGATGGTTTACCCGAAGACGTTCAGGAAAAACAATTTAAACGTTACGCCGATTTTTTCAGGCTATTTCTAAAACATCAGGATAAAATCGATAGAGTTACATTATGGGGTGTAAATGATGCACAGTCGTGGAAAAACGACTGGCCTGTAAATGGTCGTACAGATTACACATTGTTATTCGATAGGAACAACAATCCGAAACCCGTAGTTGAAACAATAATAAAAGAAGCAACAGCTGAGAACTAAAATTCCTCAAGGCTTAAATATAGTTAATATGATTAAATGCCGGTGTCTATCCGGATATTTGATGGACATTAGCATACAAAACAATAAAACTTTAATTATAAAAAGCCCTCTGTCTGCCGTCTCGCAGGCAGTTGGCTTTAATGTAAAAATAGAAAAATGAAACAACCAAGATATTTAGTCGATAATTTCTTCATGGCAGACCCTTCTGCTCACGTTTTTAACGGAAAGCTTTATATTTATCCATCACATGATTGGGAGTCCGGTGTTCCTGAAAACGATAACGGAGATCATTTCAATATGGAGGATTATCATGTATTTTCGATGGATGATATTGATGGTGAGGTAACAGATCACGGAATGGTGCTTCATGTAAAAGATATTCCATGGGCTGGCCGGCAACTCTGGGATTCAGATGTAGCATTTAAAGAGGGGAAGTACTACCTTTATTTCTCACTAAAAGATAAAAATGACGTTTTTCATATTGGAGTTGCGATAAGTGATAAACCCGAGGGCCCGTTTGTTTCGGAGAGTCATCCTATTGATGGAAGTTATTCCATAGACCCTTGTGCGTTCAAAGATGACGACGAAACTCACTATTTATATTTTGGCGGTCTTTGGGGTGGTCAACTTCAGCGTTACAGAAACAACAAAGCCATTGAATGTGGCCACGAGCCGTCAGATGACGAACCGGCACTTTGTGCAAAAGTTGCCAAATTGAGCGATAACATGCTACAGTTTGCCGAAGCGCCACGAGATGTCCTTATTGTTGACAAAGATGGTACGCCGTTAAAAGCGGGTGATCACGACCGTAGATTTTTTGAAGCTTCCTGGTTGCACAAGTACAATGGGAAATACTATTTCTCATATTCAACCGGTAATACACATTACCTTTGTTACGCCATTGGTGATAACCCATACGGTCCGTTTACCTATCAGGGAGTGATTCTTACACCTGTAGTGGGTTGGACAACGCATCATTCTATTGTGGAGTTCAAAGGAAAATGGTACTTGTTTCATCACGACAGCGTTCCATCGGGAGGAAAAACCTGGTTGCGCAGTATGAAAGTAGTTGAATTGGAATACAACGATGACGGCACTATCAAAACTATAGACGGGACTAGTAAATAAGGTATCCTGTTAGTTTTAATAAATGGTGTTATATTGTTTTCAATATAAGATCTCTTAAATTTAGTCTGTTGAGAATCGAGTTTTCAACAGGCTAAATAGAGTATCATATGAGTTATCAGCTTAAAACAAGATGATTTCGGCTTTTAGTAAAAGTTCAAAAGAAATATATTTGCACCATTATAAAAAATTATTCATGAGAAAGATAACGTTTACATATTTAGCTCTCTTGTTGTTTTCTTTTTGTGTTCATACATACGCAGAAGACGGAAGTCAATTATGGTTGCGTTTTCAGAAAATTGAACCATCGTATGTGAGTTTCTCAGCCATACGAGGTGAAGAATCTGCTATGGCAATAGAGGAATTTCAATCAGCATGGACACAACTTTATGGAAATCGCTTGTCCATGACAAAGCAGCTGAGGAATAATACATTATTAATTGTAAAGTCGAATGATCGATTGATAAAGGACCTCCTGCCATCAAGTGATTTAAAAAAAATAACAAAAGAAGGGTATATAATTAGGTCAACTCAAAGAAACAATCAAAATTATACAATTGTTACCGCGCAATCCGATGCCGGGTTACTCTATGGGGCATATCATTTGTTACGATTAATTCAGACTAACGGGTTTACTTCGAAAGTAAACATCATTGAAAATCCCTCTTATGAGCTAAGGCTCCTTAATCATTGGGATAATCTGAATAGAACTGTGGAACGGGGTTACGCCGGATATTCCATTTGGATGTGGGATGAATTACCGCAAAAAATATCGCCGCGTTACCGGGAATATGCCCGCGCAAATGCTTCTATCGGGATCAATGGTACGGTATTGAATAACGTAAATGCAGCACCGGAAATTTTATCCAAAGAGTATCTGGAAAAAATAAAGGTGATTGCAGATGAGCTACGTCCGTTTAATATTAAAGTGTATCTTTCCGTAAACTTTGCTTCACCCAAAGAATTAGGAGGACTGGAGAACTCCGATCCTTTAAATACCATGGTGCAAAAATGGTGGAAACAAAAGGTGTCAGAGATTTACAAGTTGATTCCTGACTTTGGAGGTTTTCTGGTAAAAGCAAATTCTGAAGGATTGCCCGGACCGATGGATTATGGAAGAACTCATGCAGATGGAGCCAACATGCTGGCCGATGCATTAAGGCCTTACAATGGCATTGTGATGTGGAGAGCTTTTGTATATAATCCTGATGGTGATGACAGGGCGAAGCAGGCCTATAGAGAATTTAAACCTTTAGATGGCAAATTCAGAGATAATGTGATAATACAATTAAAGAACGGACCCGTAGATTTTCAGCCGCGTGAGCCCTTCAGTCCATTATTTGGTACAATGCAGAAGACACCGATTATGGCAGAATTACAAATTACGCAAGAGTATTTAGGATTTTCAAATCATTTAGTATTCCTTTCCCCCATGTGGAAAGAATGTCTCGATAGTGATACATATTGCGCAGGAGAAGGTTCAACAGTGGCTAAAACAACAGATGGTAGTATCTTCAATCAGAAAATAACAGCTATTGCCGGAGTTGCCAACATAGGAGAAGATACGAACTGGTGCGGACATCATTTCGCTCAGGCAAACTGGTATGCTTATGGCCGATTGGCCTGGAATCATCAATTAACATCGGAACAAATAGCCGATGAGTGGTTGCAGATGACTTTTTCGAAAGATGATAGTTTTGTTGAGCCTGTGAAAAAGATGATGTTGACATCTCATCAGACAGCCGTAGACTACATGATGCCATTGGGCTTACATCATATTTTTGCCTGGGGTCATCATTACGGGCCTGAGCCGTGGTGTGAAATTCCCGGGGCACGGCCCGATTGGCTTCCAAAATATTATCATAATGCAACAAATGAAGGTGTTGGATTCGATAGAACCTCTGAAGGCAGCAACGCAGTCTCCCAATATAATTCACCCTTGTATGAACAGTTTAATGATGTAAAATCATGTCCTGAGGAGCTATTACTTTGGTTTCATCATGTTGAATGGGATTTCAAAATGAAAAATGGAGAAAGTTTGTGGAATAACATGTGTTATGCCTATGATAATGGCGTGTATCAAGTTCGTGAGTATCAAAAAACTTGGGATGAAGTTGAAAGTTATGTAGACAAAGAGCGATTTCAACATGTTCAATCAAAATTGCGCACTCAGTCGCGTGATGCAGTTTGGTGGAAAGACGCTTGTTTACTTTATTTCCAACAATATTCGCAAATGCCAATACCCTATGATATTGAACGTCCGGTACATGATTTATCAGACTTAATGAAAATTAAATTGAATTTAAAACATCATAATTAGATCCTGATGATAAAGACATGGAGATGGTTTGGCAAAAATGATCCCATTACTTTGCCAATGCTGAGGCAAATTGGTGTTGAAGGGATTGTTACGTCACTCTATCATATTTCCCCTGGAAAGGTTTGGGAGAGATCAGAGATTCAGGATTTAAAATCTCACATAGAAAAAGAGGGTCTGAAATGGTCTGTCGTTGAAAGTGTTCCGGTTGTAGAGTCAATTAAATACGGCGGGGAAGGTCGTGATGAATTAATCGAAAATTTCCGCCAAACTCTTATTCACTTAGGGGAAATGGATATTAAAACAGTATGTTATAATTTCATGCCCGTCATAGATTGGATACGGACAGATCTATACAAACTGTTACCCGATGGAACCCAAACGTTATTTTTTGACAAGATCCGGTTTGCTTATTTCGATTGCAAAATTTTGAATCGTGAGAATGCAAGAAATGACTACACGGAAGAAGAACTTCGTAAGGTAAATGAATTGGATAAAACCATTACCGATGAAGAGAAAAATGATCTGATTTATACGATTATAATAAAAACTCAGGGCTTTATCAGCCGGCAGATTGCAGGAGAAGGTCAAGATCCGGTGCAGGCGTTCAACAGTTTGTTGAAATTATACGATAAGATCGATAAGAATCAACTTCGAAAGAATTTGATTTATTTTCTGGAACGTATAATCCCAACTGCAGAAAAGTACAATATTAAAATGAGTATTCATCCGGATGATCCACCTTATCAGGTATTTGGTTTGCCAAGAATTGTTACGAACGAAGCTGACATAGAATGGTTGTTTAATGAGATAAGAAGCGAGAGTAATGGATTAACATTTTGTGCCGGTTCTTTAAGCTCGGGTATTCATAATGATGTGGTATCAATGGCGAGAAAATTTGCCAATCGTACATATTTTGCTCATTTAAGAAGTACCGATGTGTTACAAAATGGTGATTTTATAGAAGCTTCACATTTAGAGGGCCGTGGGAATTTGGTAGAACTCATCAGAATCTTCGAAAAAGAAAACTCTTCGATCCCGATGCGTGTGGATCATGGGAAATTGATGTTGGAGGATGTTAACAAGAGCTATAATCCTGGATATTCTTTTCTGGGCAGAATGTTTGCCCTGGCTCAGGTGGAAGGTATGATGGCTGTTGTTCGTAATGAAGTTGAAACAAAAAAGTATTAAAATGAATAATTTATTTAGTATAAAAGATAAAGTAATAGTAATAACAGGAGGTACCGGTGTTCTAGGTAGAACCATCGCTTCCTATTTATCAAAAGAGGGTTCAAAAGTAGTAATTTTAGGGAGGAAAGAAGATGTTGGTAGCAATTTAGTTACAGAAATAAATCAGAACGGCGGTGATTCTGTTTTTTATAAAACAGATGTTTTGAACAGAGAAGAATTGGAAGAGTGCCGTGATAAAATTTTGAAAAGATATGGACGTATAGATGCTTTACTTAATGCTGCCGGAGGAAATATGCCCGGAGCTACCATTAGCCCCGAACAGAATTTTTTCGACCTTCAAATGAATCATTTCCAGAAGGTCGTTAATCTCAATTTAACCGGAACAGTTCTTCCCACGCAGGTTTTCCTTGAACCAATGGTTGATCGGAAAGAAGGAAGCATTATAAATTTCACATCTATGGCCGCATTTCGTCCAATGACGCGCGTAGCCGGTTATGCTGCAGCTAAGGCCGGTATATCTAACTTTACTCAATACATGGCTCACGAAGTAGCTTCTAAATTTGGAGAAGGGATTCGCGTTAATGCTATTGCACCGGGTTTTTTTATAACCGAGCAAAACAGATCCTTACTAACAAATCCCGACGGAAGCTATACTCAGCGCGGACAAGCTGTAATAAGACAAACTCCATTCAAGCGGTTTGGCAACCCTGAAGAATTATGTGGAACGATTCAGTACCTCATTAGTGACGCTTCGTCATTTGTAACCGGAACAATAGCGGTAGTAGACGGAGGGTTTAACACATTTGCAATGTAAATAAAAAGGAGTTCATCTCCTTTGGAAGACATATATACCTCACAAACAACAGACAAACATTAATTAAGCTTATGGAAACAAGACAAGAATTTTTCCCCGAAATCGGGAAAATCAATTTTGAAGGAAAAGAGAGTAAAAATCCGCTGGCATTTCGTTATTACGATGCCGATAAATTGGTTTACGGCCGTAAGATGAAAGACTGGTTCAAGTTCTCGATGGCCTACTGGCATACCCTTTGCGCCGAATCGAGCGATCCTTTCGGAGGCGAAACCAAGGATTTTGAATGGAACAATGGTGACAGTGCCATTGAAAGAGCGAAAGAAAAGCTGGACGCCGGCTTCGAGTTCATGCAGAAAGTAGGTATCGAGTATTACTGCTTTCACGACATCGATCTGATAGAAGAAGGCAACTCGATAGAGGAATACGAAGCCAACCTGAAACAAATTGTAGCCTACGCCAAGCAAAGGATGTCCGAAACCGGCATCAAGCTTCTCTGGGGCACGGCCAATGTTTTCAGCCATAAACGCTATATGAACGGTGCGGCCACCAACCCCAACTTCGACAGCGTAGCTTTTGCCGCCACCCAGATCAAGAACGCGCTGGACGCCACCATCGAACTCGGAGGTGAGAACTACGTTTTCTGGGGCGGTCGTGAAGGATACATGAGCCTACTGAACACCGACATGAAACGCGAAAAGGAACACCTGGCCATGATGCTGACTAAGGCACGCGATTATGCCCGCTCGAAAGGTTTTAAAGGTACGTTCTTTATCGAACCCAAACCCATGGAACCCACCAAACACCAGTACGACACCGATGCCGAAACGGTAATCGGATTCCTTCGTGCACATAACCTGGATAAGGACTTTAAACTGAACGTGGAAGTAAACCACGCCACCCTGGCAGGACATACTTTCGAACACGACCTTCAATGCGCCGTGGATGCCGGACTGCTGGGCTCCATCGACGCCAACCGCGGAGATTACCAGAACGGCTGGGATACCGACCAGTTCCCCATCGATCTGTACGAACTGACGCAAGCGATGCTTGTCATCCTGAAAGGTGGCGGCCTGCAGGGCGGGGGTACGAACTTCGATGCCAAAACCCGGAGAAACTCCACCGACCTGGAAGATATTTTTATCGCCCATATTGCGGGAATGGACGCATTCGCCCGGGCACTGGAAGCCGCGGCAGGAATACTGGAAGAATCCCCCTACACGCAGATGCTGACAGACAGATACGCCTCTTTCGACAGCGGCAAGGGAAAAGCGTTTGAAGAAGGCAAACTTTCGCTGGAAGATATGCGCGAATACGCACTTGCGTTAGGTAAAGAACCGGCCCAGATCAGCGGCAAGCAGGAGCTTTACGAAGCGATAGTGAACATGTACATTTAGCAGAACAAAGACTGAAAGAATCAAGAATCAAGACAAATCATCTTGGTTCCTGGTTCTTGTGTCTTATAATCTAACAATAAATGAAATACAACAAAACATACATATTCGGGATAACCTTAGTTGCAACGCTGGGAGGATTGCTCTTCGGTTATGATACGGCCGTTATATCCGGTGCCGAGAAGTCGATCGAGGCATACCTGATACGCCCGTTGGGCCTGAGTTCGCTGATCCACGGCGCTACGGTGTCGAGTGCCCTTATCGGCTGCATTATCGGGGGGATTATTTCGGGAGTTTTTTCCAATAAGTTCGGTCGGAAGAAAACGTTGCTCATCGCTGCAGCATTGTTTTTCATATCGGCCCTGGGATCGGGTTACCCCGAAGCACTGTTCTTCACCCGGGGCGAACCTACGATGGGACTGCTTTGGATGTTCAATTTTTACCGTATAATCGGTGGTATTGGCGTTGGATTGGCATCAGCCGTTTCTCCGATGTACATCAGCGAAATAGCCCCTGCCGATATCCGCGGACGATTGGTATCGTTCAACCAGTTTGCCATTATCTTCGGGATGCTGGTTGTTTACTTCGTCAACTGGGGTATCGCCTTCGGACAGCCGCTCGAGTGGATAAACGATCTGGGCTGGCGCTATATGTTTATATCGGAAGCCATCCCTGCCGCTCTGTTCGGCATTCTGCTCTTTCTGGTTCCGGAAACCCCTCGATACCTGGTGTTGTCGAATCGCGACGATAAGGCCTTATCCGTCTTAAACAAGATCAATACGGACAAGCTGAGAGCTCAAACGATCTTCTCCGAGATAAAACAGTCCATAGGACAGGTGACGAAACGCTCCAGCATTTTCGCGTACGGCAAAGTCGTTATCATTATCGGCATTCTGTTATCGGTGTTTCAGCAGTTCGTAGGCATAAACGTGGCGTTGTATTACGCACCGCGCATTTTCGAGAGTATGGGTGCCGCCAAAGATGCCTCTATGCTTCAGACCATCATCATGGGATTCGTTAATGTCGTGTTTACGGTAGTTGCCATCCTGACGGTTGACAAGTGGGGCCGGAAACCCCTGCTGATCACCGGCTCCATCGGTATGGCCCTGGGCATGTTTGCCATATCGTGGTTGTCCTACAACGAGATTATTGGTATCAGTACGCTTGTGTTCATCATTATTTATACGGCATCCTTTATGATGTCGTGGGGCCCGATCTGCTGGGTGTTGATCTCTGAGATCTTCCCGAACAAGATCCGTGGTCAGGCCGTAGCCATTGCGGTAGCCGCTCAGTGGACGGCCAATTATCTGATCTCCTCGACTTATCCGGCGATGATGGAATACAGCGGGGCACTGACTTACGGTTTCTACGGGTTGATGGCCGTTCTTTCGGCTCTTTTTGTTTGGAAGATGGTTCCCGAGACCAAGGGTAAATCGTTGGAAGAAATGGAAATGCTGTGGAAGAAGTGA
>ENA-UOOM01000973-UOOM01000973.1-fermentation-metagenome-genome-assembly--contig:-NODE-973-length-29679-cov-185.726809_pt1 | contig 29679 bp, 22 predicted proteins | sample MGYA00245781_ERZ724031 | MGnify/ENA primary metagenome ERZ724031 (study PRJEB28704, sample SAMN03018317) | fermentation metagenome | biome: anthropogenic terrestrial biome; feature: soil... | reverse complement strand
TGGACACTTTGTAGCATGTCATCTAATATAGTATAATACAACTTGAGAGGTGTTTCTATGCTTAAAGATAAGGAAAGAAACATAGGAAAAAACACAGAAGAAGACATAGAAGAAGACGCAGAAAAAGATATAGAAAAAGATGTTGTACCAAATGGAGAAAAGACAACATTTACGTGGAAAGATGTTATAGCACTTATTATTGCACAATTTGAGATAGTAATGCCTATTGCACTTGTAGCAGTAGGTATTATGGCACTCCTTATCTTTTTACTGCTTAAGTTTTTTCATAATTAGAATTTTAATCAAAAAAGGCTTGCAATTATTTTATAATTGCAAGTTTTTTTTTCATTATCGAGCTTTATTCACAAATTAGATTTAATATTTGTTCATTAATGATGTTAAATTACGAATAAAAGATTATTGAGAAGGTTATTTCTTTTCAGGTGGAAGTACTATAATTTTATCATTTAAAATTTCTACTTTTACCTTACTATTTCCTTTTATATTAAGCTCATCTAAATACTCATTAGGAATTTGAACTCTGCCAAACTTATCTATTACGGCGTATTCTATCTGTTCAGAGCTATCCTCACTAATTATTCCGGATTTTAATTCTTTTAACTCCTCTGCATAGCTTTTCTTTCTAATGAATTCACTTGAAAGCCGTCCATCCCTTATGGCAGCAACTCTGTCAACCTTACTTGCAATGGCTCTATCATGGGTTACAATTACAATTGTTAATTTTAGTTCATGATTTAATTCCCTAAACACATCAAGTATTTGGGAGGCAGTTTTCGTGTCTACAGAGCCTGTAGGTTCATCTGCAAGTAAGATACTGGGATTATTTGCAAGAGCAATGGCAATAGCGGTACGCTGCTGTTCACCGCCGGAAAGCTCAGAGAGGCAATTATTTTTCCTGCGAGATAACCCAACAAGTTCAATTAATTCATTAGTTCTATTTTTTATATCCTTTTGTTTTCCAATATTTAAAACCAATTGTATATTTTCTGATACTGTTAAATATGGAATAAGATTTCTGGCATTGTTTTGCCATACAAAGCCAACAGTATTTCTTTTGTAATCAATCATTTCCTTTTCATTTAGAAGAAACAAGTCTTTCCCATCCACATAAAGCTTTCCAGCAGTTGCCCTATCAAGGCCTCCAATCATGTTTAATAGGGTAGATTTACCGCTGCCACTATTTCCTATAATTGCCATAAGCTCCCCCTTATTTACAGTAAGATCAAGACCTTGAAGAGCAACTACTTCGCTGTCTAAAGATTTATAAATTTTTATAAGGTTTTCACATTCAATCATTTTAATTTCTTCACTCATTTACAATTTCACCATCCTGTAAGGTGTAAACATAATCAGCAATTTCCATCATATTAGGATCATGAGTTGTCATTACAACAGTAAGTTTCTCATTTTGCACCAAAGATTTAAAGACATTTACAACTTGAAGGCCCATTTTAGTATCAAGAGCTCCTGTGGGCTCATCAGCAAAAATAACCTTAGGTTTATGTGCAATGGAACGAGCAATAGCAATTCTTTGTGCTTCTCCGCCGGATAGCTGTGAAGGAAAATGCACTGCTCTGTTTGACAGGCCTACAAGTTTTAAACAGTCTTTTATTCTGCTGTCCCTTTCGCTTGCGGGATAATTTGATAATAGTAATTCGAATTCTATGTTTTCATAGGCTGTCATATTTGGAATAAGAGCAATAGATTGAAAAACAAATCCATAGTTTATTCGTCTAACCTCATCCCTTTCTTTATCTGTAAGGGAAGAAAGTTCAGCGTTATTAAAATATACTTCACCGGCATCAGGTCTGTCTATTGCACCTAATATATTAATGAGAGTAGTTTTACCAGCGCCTGAGCGGCCTCTTAAAATGGTTAATGTGCCTTCTTTTATTTCTATATCTACATTTTTTAATGCATTTATTGTTTGTTCACCGGATTTATAGTAGCGGCAAAGGTTGGTGCCTTTTATAATTATATTATCCATACTAATCCTCCCCCAGTTTTAGGGCTTGGTCAATTTTTATTTTTGAAACATATCTTGATAGAATTAATAATCCAATGAGTATCATAGATAATATACCAATGCCCATATTAATGGATTCAGTATTGCTAATAGGAATTATGCCAGAAGGAAGAATTTGTTCGCTTTTATCTGCCATAATATTAACTAATGGTGAAAATATTTTTACACTGATATTTCCAATAATGAATCCCATAAGGATTGAAACACCGGATATCAATATTTGTTCATTAATTAAAACTTTAATTAATTTTTTAAGAGACATCCCCATAGCTCTTAAAATACCAAATTGAAGAACTCTTGCTTTTATTGAAAGTATCCAATATATTAAAAATCCTATAGCTGTTATAATAAGGGTTGCAATAAAGCTAAGGGTTAAAGTGCCGTTTATCCCTTGAAGAGTAGGATCACTTTTTTCTTTAGTTATTTTATCCTCCATGGAGTCAATATACTGAAACTCCAAATTCTTATCTTTAATATCCTTATAAAGTAAATTAAGAGAATTTGCATCTTTTAATTTAAGCCAAACTTCATAGGGCTCAAGAGGCATTCTGTATTGAAAATAATCTAAATTTCCAACTACAAAATCGGAGGATAAGTATTCACTAGGATTAAATGTAGGCCAATAGTTTATACTGCCTGCCACTACGCAGGGAATCATTCTGCTATTGCCCCATTTAATATAGACCAAATCTCCAACCTTTACATCGTTACTTTCCATCAAATTATTTGATATAAGAACATTTGATTTGCTTTGGGATAGTAAATTTAAATAGTAATTAAAACTTGGATATAAAAGATTTTGTGGAAACCATGCAGTCTTACCAAATTCATATGGATTTATGCCCATTACAAATGTTTTGCCTATGTCCCTGCTATTAATATTTATAACTCCATCTTTAGATGAAAACACTTTGCATGAACTTTTTACCCCTTTTAATTCTTTATATATTTTATAATCAGGTTCTACATATATAAGGGGAACCTTTTTTGATTCAGCAGTTTTAGCATTTATAGGAGTCCAGAAAGATTTAAGCTTTACATCAGCACCGCACATATATTTTATATTGTTCTCCAAATCATTATTTATTGTTCCTGCTGAGGATATACTAAAAAGACCTATGGAAATTGTAAATATTAAAAAAATCATTATAAATTGATTTTTACCGTCAGAGCGTTTCACGTTGTTCAGTGAAATATATGATGAGGGCGACCATCTTTTTCTGCCTATATGAAATATAATATTAATGATATGTGGATAAAGTCTTAAGAATAACATCCCAAGGCTTAATACAAATAGTGAAAATATTAAATATATAATAGGATCAATAGGAATAGAAGAAGAATCAACGCCTGTAATTTGTACAATGTTTTGTCTCCCAAAATAATTATTCATGCCATATAATGATACCAATAAAAAAGCTATGTCGAGATAAAATCTCTGCCATAAAGGTTTTGCACTTTTCCTAACTTTTGACTGCTTATATTCAACAATAGAAACTTTTGATGCATTTAAAGCTGGGATCATCATTGCTGCAATAAAAATTATGAGAATTATTATGGAATATAAATATTCTGTTTTTGTTAGAGACACAGTAATAGGCAGTCTGTCATTGAATTTCAGAAAGCCACTAGGTATGCCCATTACTTTGCAGCAAAACATCCCGAAGGGAGGACCAATTATAAGTGCTATAAGACTTACAAAAAGGCTTTCGCATAAGTAAATTTTTAATATTTGTTTTTTATCTGCCCCTCTGCTTTTCAATATTGCAATTTCATTCTTATCCCTATCAATTATAAGTGTAGATATCATAATCATATAAAAAATAACCATTATAATAATAGGAACTTGAAAAATCATTAAAATATTTTGCAGCTTTGACTCCTTATTTATATAATCATCTAATTTGTCTGATACAAGAAAGGATGCAGCAGCATCATACTTATCATTAATTAATGAAGCCTGCTTTTCATAAGCAGATTTGATGGCCTTAACATTATTAAGATTCATCTTTGAATAATCAAAAGCTGTATACCATGTTATTTCTGAAAGAGAAAAACTTTCATTTTTTATAAATTTATTATTAAAGTCATCAAAATTTATTATGAAGCTATCAGAATGTTCCCAATCTTCAAGCTGCCAGTAAGGGTCATTCTCATCCTTATATTTATATATACCAACTACTTTTATTTTAGTTAATTTTGGGTTATCCTCGCACTGCAGTTCGTAGGTTTTTCCTGTATATAGATCCATGTTTTTTGCAGTTCTTTGAGATATTAAAGCATTATATACACCAGATTCACTGCTTGAATCTTTTAACGATTTTCCATTAATTATTTCTATATGGTTTTCAAAGTCAGAAATTCCCTCAACTCTCATATTTCTAACTACATCATCATGAGTATTTACAATATTTAAATCATCCGCTGTTTTAAATATAACTTTTTTTGATAGAACAGGCAGCCCAATATCAGGTATTATCTTTGACTCAATTACTGGATTTATGGTATCATAGGATTCTTTTATATCATCTTTTTTGATATTTTCCATATTTTTTGTAATACAATAAGCGCCGGGGAAAACTTTATCTTCATACTGCATCTTTTTTAAGTCTGTTGAAAGGACACGAGTTAAAATTCCCTTTGTATAAATAGGAACGCTGGATACCAATGAAACAGCCATAGAAGCACCAATTATAAGGCATAGAACCATCCAAAAGTTTTTCTTGATTTTTTTATAAAGCATTTGCAGCATAATCATGCCTCCTCGTATAATAAGTTTATAGTCAGTTAAATGCCTCCTTAATTAGCAATGATTTCCTCCCCCTCTTTTATGCCACTAATGATTTCAACTTCTGTATCATTTGATATTCCTTTTTCTACAAATCTTTCTATTTTCATATCGTTTTCTAGAACTCTTACAAAGGTTTGGTTTTCATATGTTTGTACACATTCTTTTGGTACTAAAATTACATTTTCTTTTTTATCAATAACTGAATTTACAGTTGCCTTATCACCTAATTCAACTTTTCCAGGGATATTTTTTATATCAATATAGGCTGTAAGTGATGAGGAATTGCCGCTTTTATCATCTTTACTATTGCTGCTGGCTATTTCAACTACTTTTCCCTTGTATGGAGTATTTCCAACAATTACATCAACCTCTAAGCCTTCCTTTAAGTTAGCAGACTCATTTGTTTTAATTTGAAGCTGAAGATTATTAACATCTGCTATGGTGTATATAACTTTTGACGAGTCAATATAATCTCCAATTTTAAAGTTACCTTGTCCTATAATTTGGCCTGAACAGTTTGAAGTGAGCTTAAGTTTGTTGAGCTCTTGATTTAAATTATCTAGCTGTGCTTGCTCTAGCTCTACTTGAAGCTGTGCTTTTTCAATTGAATACTCATCTGAATTTTTCTTAACAAGTTCTTCATAATCAAGTTTTGCCATATTAAGTTTAATATTTTGAATTTTAATGGAATTCAGAATATTATCATCATCTAATTCTGCAAGGAGGGTGCCTTTCTTTACAAAGTCTCCAGGTTTACAATATGTATTTTTTAAGTATCCACTTCTATTTGTAAAGGCTGCGTTATACTGTTTACGTGAAACAAAAGTTCCTTCACTATTTAGTGTTTTAACGATAGTACCTCTTTTAGCTTTAACAGTTTTGTAGGTAATATTTGGTGGTTGAACAAGCGGTGGGGCTTGTACCTCTTTTTCTTTTGGGAAAATCGAACATCCTGCAAAAATTAGTGAAATGAAAAAGATTGATATTAAACCAATAGTAGTTTTTTTCGATCTAATTCTCGCCATTTTAGACATTATTTAATTCCCCCCTAAAAATATTTTTTACCATATATATTATTATATTCCTTTGGTATATACAGTCAATAAAGTTACTTTTGTATTAGAGTTCATAATTTAGGTTTGCAATTTGTTCATTAATAGTTTTAAATTACAAATTGTTAGTTTATTTTTCATAAATAATAATTGAAATTCACGAAGAAGTAGGTTAAAATATGAATAAGTTCGATTGCATAAAATATACTATATCAAGTGATTCTTGTAAGAACTTATTTAGGGGTGTAGCAGCTGTTAGGTAATCGGATGGGGTGATTCTTAGACTCAGAGGAACTCCCTTATAAGGGAAACCTTTCTAGCTGAGTCCTAGAGGAACTGATCTAGGGGCGCAGCATCCGTTTGAATATTACGGATGGCAGCCATCGGATAGAGGGATATGCTAAAAAAGTATTGCAAAAATTAGCTATAATTAATTTTTTTAATAATATTATATTAATTTATACAATTTCTAAATGATATTACAACTTTAAACAGTTTGTTAATATTCTACAAAAATTATTGATTTTAGTTCTGAAGTATTATATCATTATAATGTTATTAAAATAATAATTATTTATAGAAACAAAAAGTCCTAATTTATGGGGGTGTTTAGGTATGAAAAAGATTGAAACTATGGAGAAGTCAACTAAGGAAGCCATAGTTAAAGGTGCAGTTGATATTTTCTACAAGGATCCAGAAAATAATATTGATAAAATATTTGATATCATTAGGAAATATGTTAAAGATCCAGACAATTTAAAGAGGGTCAATAATGTTTATCAATATTACAATGAGTATCCGTCAGTAAACAGATACATAAAGAACTTTTTAACAAAAACTGATAAGAAATGTCTTGAAAAGTTCTTTACGAATTTCTTAGCAAATGCTACTTGGTATGGTATGCCAAAGAGAGCTAAACTTTACCAGGAACAGGGAATTAAAACACCATATGTTATTCTTATAAGCCCATCTATGAGATGCAATTTAAGATGCACAGGGTGCTATGCTGCTAACTACAGCAGAGAAGATGATATTCCAATGGAAGAAGTAGACAGAATTATAGGAGAAGCAAGAGATATTGGAATTTATTTCTTCGTTATATTAGGCGGCGAACCTTTCTTTGTAAAGGATATGCTTAAGATTTATGAAAAATATAATGATTGTATATTTGTTCCATTTACAAACGGAACATTATTTGATGAAGAGCTTGCAGATAAAGTTAGAGACTTAGCAAATGTTGTTCCTATGTTCTCACTTGAAGGATTTGAAGAACAAACAGATAAAAGAAGAGGAAAAGGAATATTCAATAAAGTTATGCATGGGATGGATCTTTTAAATGAAAGAGGAGTCTTATTTGGAGTTTCTTCAGCAACTGGCAGATATAATATGGATGTTGTATCATCAGAAAAATTTGTTGATATGATAATTAAAAAAGGTGCAAAGATGATATGGTACTTTATATTCATGCCTGTAGGTGATGATCCTGATGTAAACCTAATGCTTACACCAGAGCAGAGGCTTGAACTTGGTTCAAGAGTAAGAACTATGAGAAAAACTAAGGAGATATTCCTAATAGATTTCTTTAATGATGCTCCATATGTTGGAGGATGTATTGCAGGTAAATATTATTGCCATATTAATTCTCATGAAGATGTTGAGCCATGTATATTTGCTCACTTCTCCACTGATAATGTAAAAGGTAAACCATTACTTGACTGTTTCAAGGGACCTTTCTTCAAGGAACTTATAAATAGGCAGCCATATACACCAAATATGCTTAGACCTTGTATGATGATTGATAACCCTGAAGTAATAAGAGAAGTTGCTGCAAAGGTTAATCCAAAACCATCAGATAAGGGAGCAGATATGATGCTTCATGATAAAGAGTTCCAAGCACAGCTTGATAAAGTTGCTGCAGATTTCAAACCACATGCAGATAAAGCTTGGGAAGAAGTATTCCATGGAAAAGGAAATTCCAAGATGTCAAAAGGTTAATGAAACATTGAAAGTGTGGATAACATCCACACTTTTTTTATAAGAAGTTTTTTACAATAATATAGATTACATTATATGTTGTTGAAAAAATATTGAATTTGATTTATTATCTATTGTTGTACACTAACTATGAAATACGACGATAGAGGAGAGATATGAATATGATGACCTACTTAAATATTTTTCTACTGATATTTTCGCCATACTTGGCGGTAATACCAATGGTTGCTTCAGGATATAAAATGATAAGCAAAGTTAATATGGATTATAAAAATAAATGGAATTGGGGAATGTTATTTCTTTTTATTTGGTCTTTCACCGTTGGAGTTTTTAATAAAAATCCAGTTTCGGCATCTATGTCATTAATAATATTAGTTTATTTTTTTCTCAGTATATATCTTGAATATAATTATAATGACGAAGAAAAGATAGAAGGCCTTCTAAAAAAGGTTATTATTATTTCAACATTCTCAGCAATAGTTGGTGTAATAGAAAGAATTACTGAAAAAAGTTATAATCCAAACATATTTAAATATATATTTGGAATGTATCCTCAGTTTTTAGTAAAGGGCAAATGCAGAATTTCGGGAACCTTTGGAAATCCTAATATAGCTGGGGCTTGGTTTTCAGCTATGGTTATTATTTGCCTATATTTTTTCCAGAACTCAAATAAGTTAAAGAAAATTTATTATTTCTCAGATATGATATTATTTTCTGTTGTTCTTTTATGGACTGGATCACGGGGAGCCCTTATAGGTTTAGCATTTGGACTAATTTTTTATGCCTATTATAAAGGACATAAAAAGGAAATAATATTTTTGGCAATATCTTTTACAATGCTTTTCTTATTAGCATTTATATTTCCAGAGATTTTTTATAAGGGCAGAGACCTGATTGGGACTATTGATGGGCGAGTAGAAATTTGGAAAAAGTGCTTATCTATGTTTAAAGATAAACCAATTACAGGTTGGGGCCTAGCGGGAACATATTATGCAAAGGATTTTCTTTATCATGGCAGGAGGGTGTATCATGGACATAATATCTGGATAACTATTGCAACTACAATGGGTATTGTAGGTTTAAGTGTATATGTATATATGAAATGGTATGTTTTTAATCAAATTTCACTATTAGATAGTTATGGATCCAGATTAACTCCTTTGCTTGCAGGATTAGAAGCTATCATAATTGGGCAGGGTTTAGTTGATTTTATAATATGTACTCCGCAGGGAGGAATGTTATTAGTTATTAGCTCTGCTTGTATTAATGGTCTTGCAAATGAATACAGTAATTTTGAATTTGATAACTCATATTTAATATCCGACTTTAAAGACAGGTGAAAAACAACATATTAAATGCTTAGGTTATCAGATAACCCCTATAACTTTACCCTTATCTTAAGATAAAGGTAAAGTTATAGGGGTTTTGTGTGTGTTTGCTTTTTCTGTTAGAACCACTTACATGGGGGTAGCAGCCGCTATAGGGACTGCTGCACTAGAAATAAATACTGTAATTCTTAATTTAGATTTAACCCACCGCGGACATAAAAAATTTACATTTTGGTATTGAATTTTTGTTGCATAGATGATATTATTTAATAGTAGCAAATGATAATCAATATCAATGAAAGGTGGAGAGTAAATGAGCGTATGTGATTTAAAAACAGGAAAGCTTGCATATGTTGAAAAAGTAGTGGGAAATGACAAATTAGCAAAGAGACTTATGGCTCTTGGATTTATTAATGGAGGCGAGGTAAAAGTTAAGGGGGCAGCACCCTTAGGCGATCCTATAGTATTAAATATCAAGGGGTATGATATTGCAATTAGAAAAAAAGATGCTGCTAATATAAGAATTAGGGAGGCTTAATTATGAAAAGAGCAGCATTACTTGGTAACCCAAATGTAGGAAAGACCACTCTTTTTAATATACTAACTGGTTCGAATCAATATGTGGGAAATTGGGCTGGGGTTACCGTAGAAAAAAAGACAGGAGTATTTGAAAAAAGCATAGAAATTGTTGATTTGCCAGGCATATATGCTATGGATACTTATTCTAATGAAGAAACTGTTTCAAAAGATTTTTTAATAAATGGCGATGTAGATATTATTTTAAATATAGTTGATGCATCAAACTTATCAAGGAATTTATATTTAACAATGCAGCTTAAAGAATTTAAAAAACCTATGATACTTCTTTTAAATATGGCAGATACACTTCCTGAAAAAGGAATAAAAATAGATTATGAGAGGCTCCAAGAAGAACTAAAGATAAAAGTAATTCCCATTTCTGCTTCTAAGGGGGTAGGAATAGATGAGGTTAAAACGGTTCTGAGGGAGCAATTTAATTGCCCAGTAGATGAGAATGATTATCAATTTAGAAACGAAGAACAAATATATAAGTATATTGACAGTATACTTAAAAAATGTGTAACAAAAAATGAAACTCAAAAAAAATATGTTTCTGAGAAAATTGATAAAATTATATTAAATAAATATTTAGCATATCCAATTTTAATTGGTATATTTTACATTATGTTTATGTTTACCTTCAGCTGGGTTGGGAAGCCCTTGCAGGATATATTAAGTAAAGGATTTTATGAAAAATTTATGCCAGGTATGCATGAACTGCTTAAAAATTCAAGCCCTTGGTTTGCATCTTTAATTGTGGATGGAGTTATAGGTGGAGTAGGTTCGGTTATTGTTTTTTTCCCAATTATCCTATCATTGTTTTTAGGACTTTCATTTTTAGAGGACAGCGGTTATATGGCAAGAGCAGCCTTAATAATGGATAAAACAATGGAAAGGGTTGGACTTTCAGGTAAGGCATTCATGCCCTTAATGGTTGGATTTGGATGTAGCGTTCCTGGGATAATGTCAACGAGAACACTAGAAAGCGAGAAAGATAGAAAACTAACTGCACTTATTGTACCGCTTATGTCATGCAATGCAAGACTTTCGGTATATGCTCTTTTTGCATCAATTTTTTTCCCGGGAAATGAAGTATTAGTAGTTTCAGTTCTCTATTTAACTGGGATAATAATAGCATTTTTAATTGCATTGCTTTTTAAAAATACAATATTTAAAAAAGATGATGAGCCATTTTTAATTGAATTACCTGAATATAAACTGCCTGGAATAAAAAATTTAGCCATTCATACTTGGGAAAAAGGGAAAGGATTTTTTAAAAAAGCTGGTACTACAATATTTTCTGCATCTGTTTTAGTATGGTTTTTATCTAATTTTAATTTATATGGAGAAGCATCAATAGATAAAAGCATGTTGTCAGCTATAGGAAAATTTATTACTCCAATTTTTAAACCACTCGGTTTTGGAACTTGGCAAAATTCTGTAGCTATTATTACAGGTCTTATGGCTAAGGAAGTTATTATTGGGACTATGGGTGTTTTATATGGAGGAAATCTTAAAATAGCTTTACCAAAAGTTTTTACACCATTATCTGCATTTAGTTTTCTTATTTTTGTTCTCCTTTATACACCTTGTATATCAGTTGTTGCTACAATGAAAAAAGAATATGGACATAAAATGGCCATATTTTCTGTAGCCTATCAGTTTATTCTTGCATGGGTTGTATCTTTTGGAGTCTATAATATTGGAAGAATGTTTGTGAGGTGATAAAATGATTGGTGAATTGATTATAACGATAATTATTATTTCTTTTTCAATTTATATTCTTTACAGGGATTTAAAAAAGAGTAGTAAAAATAAATGTGATGGAAGCTGCTGCAATTGCCCTTATAACAACAGCAAATGTTTAAAGAAAACTTTTAGGATATGAATTGTTCATATCCTAAAAGTTTTCTGTATATATAATGTAGTTATATTCAATGATACATATTTTAGTTTCATCCTGTCTTACTATTATATCAATTGTTATTTTGGTATCATTATCTGCTATATAAGATACCGGGGTTTCAGGAAAATCCGTATTAAAAAATCCAATTGAGCCATTATACATATCTATATAATCCGCATATATTAGATTGCCATTTGATATAATTTTATCTCTATCCTTATTAAATTCAATTCTTGGTATATAGTTCATTTTAGTTCCATTTAGAATAATAGAAAAATTATCATTGCTATTTTCAAAGTTAATGTCTTTAGAATGAGCAGTATTAACATATTGCTCGTATTCTCTATAATCATCTGATACTTCGTTAAATTTTTCAGTATCAATAGTTAATTTATTTAAACCTTTAACTGATAGTATTATAGCATTATCATGATATAGCAGCCCTGATACAATTGATTCTGCATTTTTTATAGTTATCTTATTGGTTTTATCCTTTATAAAATCTACTTTATATTTATTTAACCAATTTTTTATTTTATCTACGTTAAATTTATTTTTTGGAAAAAGTAAGGAAACTAAGCATAATCTGCCTCTGGCATTTAGTAGTGTTACAAATATATCTTCTAATTGAATAGATTCTGTTTCAAAATAAGGATACTTTTCTTCGTACTTGTTAATAAAACAGTATTCATAATAACCCTTAAATTCCCTTAGAGTATTGTTTTGCATTACCTCTTCTGTATACTTTGTGTTGAAGTATTTATTAAAATCAATTATGTTATTTCCTGCATGTGTATGATTTTGCAAAAAAAAGCCCCCCTATAAAGATAATATCAATCATAAATTAATTTTGTAATAAAAATTAATAAAAAGCAATGGAAATAAGTTGAAAAGGCTGACAAAATATAGCAGCTGCTAGCTAAGCATAAGGTGATTCTTAGATTCAGATGGAGCTTGCCTATAAGGAATACTCTTCTCCAACTGAGCCTTAGAAGAATCGATCCAGGGATGTAGCAGCCGTTTGAATATTACGGATGGTAGCCATCGGATGAATGAAGATTAATTTCATATGGGAATTAGTATCATATTACAAATCAAATTTTTTGTAAATAAAGATGAAATTTATTTCAACTTTGTGGTAAAATATAAATGTGTGTATATTTTAAAAACATTTTACCTTCAATATCTGATCGTATCTGATTAAAATAGATGTGCATATAATTATGATGCATGGGGTGTTTTTTATGTCAAAAAAAATAAATTATTTAAATAAAATTTATGAAAAAAATCATGAAACAGGAGATTATATAGTAGAAGTATCATTAGACAGTTATACAGATATATTTAATGAATGGGATCATGCAAGTTATAAGAAAAGGGACATGGATCCTGAATTGGCACTATTTATTGAAAATTGTTCATTAGAAATTCCTTTTAAATATGGTATTAACATTTGCTTTTATTTGCCCAAGGAAATTCAAAATACTGAGAAAGAAAAAGTAATCGAATCAGGGTTTAAAACTTATTATAATTTTTATACAGATTTTGAGATGAAAGATTTAAGATATTCATATAGGAAGGTTGCAGGTTATATAATAACATCTTTTTTGCTTCTTGCAGTTGCCTATATTCTAAGCGGTAAATCGGATGATTTATTTTTCAGTACAATAACACAATGCTTTACTGTTGGAGGATGGGTTTTTTTGTGGGAGGCTATTTCATTTTCCTTTTTCAAAAAAAGCTCAAAGGTTGATACAATAAAAAATTATCAAAGGTTAGCCAGGGCACCTATATATTTCAGATATGATTCACATAAAAATTGAGGCTGGCACCGTAAATATAGCGAAACTACTCCTCCCCATGGGGGGGAGTAGTTTCTAACAGATATTTTTAAAAACTCCGGACTTGCGGTCCGGAGTTTTTGCTTTACTTATTTATTATTTTTTCTACACAAGTGATTAGTTCTTTTACAACGTTTTCTGCATCTTCAGGTTTAAGAATTGAATAGAGTGGAAGTGAAATTTCATTTTCATATTGCGCATAGGCATTTGGATAATTATCAATGGAATATCCAAGCTTTTTATATAGTGTAAACATTGGCAGAGGTATAAAGTGAACATTTGTTGCAATGCCTAATTCTGCCATAGCATTTATAACTTCACTGCGCTTTTCTTCATTAAAGCCTCTTATCCTTAGGGGATAAAGGTGATATGAAGTTTCAGTTTCCTTGCTGTCCTTTTCAAAAGGAAGTATTGCCCACTCTTTTTTAGACAAAGCCTCATTATAAATGCCGTAAATTGCCTTCCTTTTTTTAAGCATATCTTCATAGCGTTTAAGCTGGACTAAACCAATGGCAGCCATTATATCTGTCATATTGCATTTCATACCGTTGCTTACAATATCATATTTCCATGAACCTAATTTCATTTTTGAAAGAGCATCCTTTGTTTGACCATTTAGGGAATTAACCTTTAACTCTTTTTTTAGATCCTCCTTACCATTAAAATTGTTATTATTAAATGTTACAGCACCGCCTTCAGCAGTAGTTAAATTTTTTACTGCATGGAAGGAAAATACATGAAAGTCACATTGGCTTCCAACTTTTTTACCCTTATATGAGGCTCCAAATGAATGTGCTGAATCACATAGAAGAACAATATCTTCTCTATTTTTAGCTTTTAATACTTCTTTAATTTTGTCATAATCTACAGGCTGTCCTCCAATATCAACAGGCATTATTGCTTTTGTTTTTGGAGTTATAGCGTCGTATAATTTTTCCTCATCAATTAAAAAACTGTCTTTTTTAACATCTACAAGGGTTGGAAGTATTCCTCTGTTAATACATACACTTGAAGTAGAAGTATATGTATAAGGTGTACTTATTACTTCATCACCCTGTTTAATATCTAAAGTTTTAAGTACTAACTCTAAACCTGATGTAGCACTGTTGACGGTTACTGCATTTTGAGTTTTGCAGTATTTTTCAATTTCACTTTCAAATTCAACACATTTTGGACCAGATGTAATCCAGCCTGATCTTAAAACCTTTGCAACTTCATTTATTTCATCCTCTGTTATATCCGGTGGTGAAAATGGAATATTATATTTTTTCATGTAAGTACCTTCTTTCTATTGTAATTTAATAAATATGCATTTAAAAAAATAAGTAGCATTTATCCTTATTATTCTACCATATTTTTTTAAAATCTAAAACAGATAGATTATTGGCATTTTCATTTGTAATTTAGATTTAATACACTGCTGCGATAAGAAAAATATATTCTGCAAAATAAATAAAGGCAGCCAAAGCTGCCTTTAAAAATGTATTAATATGTTATTTAGCTGGGATTATAAGTTTTTGTCCCGGGAATATTAGATTCGGATTCTTTATTTTATTAAACTCAGCAATTTTCATATAGGGAACATTATACCTCTTTCCTATAATCCATAAGCAATCACCTGATTTTACAAGATAAACAGTTTGAGGTTTAGTATCTGTCTTAACATCAGATGCAGTTCCCAAAGATAGATAGTTAACTTTATTAAATGAAAGATTCTTTACAGCTTTAAGCTCCTTAATTAATGCATCTCTTATTGGAATATTTGTATCAACCATGTTCTTTGCATTCTTAAAATCGTATTTATCTCCGCCATCTTTCATAAAGTCATTGGTTACAACCTTATAATATTTGTTCATATCAATTGGGGTTCCGTTAGGAAGTTTCATTTCAACAATTCTATTTCCTTCTGGCTTATTCATATCATATTTAACCATAACACCTGAAATTTGAACCCAGCCAACCTCTTTGTTATCAATACCATGTTCAATGTTTGCTTTTAAATCTGAGCCTTTAAGGTCCATTGTAACAAGTGTGTTGTCAAAAGGCATTACTTGATAGAGATCACCTACTGTAATATTGCCTTTTTTAATTGAAGTTCTAAGCCCGCCGCCATTTGTAATAGCAATTTGACTTCCTGATGCCTTTGCCATAACTTCGCATGTCCACTCACCAAGAATTGATGCACCAGATTTATCATGAGTTAGATCTTTATCAGTTGTTGCAATTACTTCATTAAGAAGTGGAGCAGAAGCTTTAACATATTTATCAACTATTGCTTTTGCATCAGCATCTACTGGAAGGGTTTTAACGTCTTTTGAAAGATCAACATATGAAGGAACTATGGAAGCTTTATTTGTCTTTGTATTATAAGCTATTTGAAGTTTTCCATATCCTCTTCCTTGCTTATAGCCTTGAACGATTGGAATATTATTAACAGTACCTGCAACTGTCATATGAGTATGTCCTGAAATTATAGCATCAAGACCAGTATCTGCTTTTGCAAGATCTGCTGCTTCTCCTGTAATTTCTTTTGTCTTGCTGTCTTGCTCTGAACCAAGATGAGTTAGTGCAATAACTACATCTGCTTTTCCCTCAGGAAGTTCACCGCTTTTAAGTTTAGCAGTCCATTCTTTAGCGGCTTCTTCAGGCTTTTTAAATTCTAAGTTTTCAACATTTGTTGGTTTTGTCTTAAACGCTGTTTCTGGTGTTGCAAGCCCTATAAAACCTATTTTAAGTCCATTAACATCAATAATCTTGTATGGTTTTGCCCATTCAACAGGTTTTCCTGTAGCTTTATCATATATGTTAGATGCTAAGAAATCAAAACCAGCATCCTTTGCCCATTTAGCTATTCTATCTGTTCCCCAGTCAAATTCATGATTTCCAACTGCTGAAACAGGAACTTCAAGGAGCTTAACCATGTCATTTATTGGAGCTCCATAGTTTAAATTAGAAATAGCAGTTCCCTGATACATATCTCCTGCAGATACAACGACTGTATTTGGATTTTCCTTCTTATAAGCTTTAATTGCACCGACAAATTTAGCAATACCAATATCTTTTCCATTTTCCTCAACAATTCCATGATAGTCATTGAAAGAAATTATATCAGCTTTTTTAGTTACTTTTGCTTCTTCAACCTGTGCTTCTGTTATTGGGGCAACATTTGGAGTTCTTCCGTCAGCTGATACTGGAAGTTCAATTTTCCCATCATTAATGAGCTTAACAGCTTCAGCCCTTTTAGCTGCATCCCAGTTGTTACCTACAATTTTCCAATTATTATTGAGTTCAGGAGTAATGACCCCACCTTTAACTTCTTTTATATATTGTCCAATTAAATCTCTAACAGCAGCTCCATTTACCATATCTTTGTCAAGAACTTTAGGTAAGTTTCCGTCTTTATATATTTCATTACCAGTTTTAGCAGTTAAATGAGAATTTGCTCTATAATTATTTACAGCAAGTTTTAAAACATCTGTGTCCTTAATTGGGGTATTATCCATTTTCCTAAGGTTAACGATTCTTTCCCCTGGTTCTTTAGAAATATCTATTTCATATTTAACACCTGAGAACATATCATAATTATATCCTCTTATATCTGGATTAAATGAAACAGTAAGATCTCCAGGTTTATATGTGTTGTAATATTTTGCAGACCATTCCATGTAGTCTTTTAATTGCTTTCCAGTAACTTCAAGTAAATATAGAGTATTATCATATTTGTAAATTAATGAAGTATCGCATTTTTTAATTGGACCTGCTTTCATATTAGCTCTTGTATCAAAAGCAGCAGCTGCTGATACATCAGCTTTACTATAATATAGCTGAACTTCATTGATTAGATTTATCATTGCAGTTTCTTGAATTTGTGATGTAGGAATGCCCTTTACTTCATCATCTGGTACAAGGTTTCCACCTTTAAGTTCTCCAATTACAACATTTGCATCATCTATTGCTTTTTTATTATAAGGTTGTAATGAAGCAGAAAGATCTTTATCAGCTTCATAGTTTATAGCTTTTGTTTTACTGTCTTTAACATATAATAATTTTGATGTAACATCTGTTTCTTTATTTGCAACTTTATATTTTCCATTTTCTTCTGTTAACTTTATATTAATTGCTGCTAAGGATTGAGCTTTGTTTAAATTTTCAACAAGAAGAACACCGTTATATTTTGTGCCTGGAACTGCTTTATGTTCATGAGCTGCAACTATGGCTGTAAGTTCAGGGCAGGCTTCAGCAATTTCTTTTGCCCCAGAACCTGGTTCGGAGTATTCGCTTCCCTCTGACATATGGAGTACAGCAATCATTACATCAACTTTGTCTTTTAATTCTGCTACTGCTTTTTTTGTTTCATCTACAGGATTTGTAACTTTATAACCCTTTAAATTTTCAGCATCCCACCTTGTTATGTTTGGTGAAACCATTCCTATTATTCCAACTTTAACTCCAGCTTTTTCAACTATTGTATAAGGTTTCGCAAGCCTTGTCCCATCATTTTTATAGACATTTCCACAAAGTGGAACTCCTTTAAATTGTGATGAAACTTTTTCAAGAGTTGGAACTCCATAGTTAAATTCATGGTTTCCATAAGTCCATGTATCGTAGCCCATTTCATTCATGGCTTCAATCATAGGATGAATATCATCTTTTAAAAATATGTTTGCTGAATTATCTTGAATTGAATCTCCAGCATCAACAAGAATAGTGTTTGGATTAGCTTTTCTTAATTCTTTTACAGCTGTATAAACTTGAGTAAGACTTCCTGATTTGTCTTCAACATTTTGTGCATAATCATAAGGCATGAATCTTCCATGAGTGTCACTTGTTGCTAAGATTTGAATGTCAACTGTTTTTTCAGCTGCCTTAACATCAAATGGTGTTAAAAAGCTAAGGATCATAAATAATGTCATAAACAATGATGTCCATTTTTTAAAACTCTTTGCTCTGAACATAATTACTCCCCCTTTATTTTTTAGGTAGTGTAAAAAAATTCTATACTACCATTTTTTATTATAACCTGTAAATATTCATAATATTTGCAACTTTGTGAATGCAAATATTGTATATATAGGTTATTTCATCATTATTATATAACTTTTGCATGTTGATTGTAAATAGAATTTGGGACATATAAGTATTTTTCTATTTCACTAAGAGAAATAGGGACGGATAAGAAATCTTCTATTTCATCATACATTTTGAATAAACACCTCGGGTCTTTGACACTAAAAATTTGGGACGGATAAGTAAAAATTCGGGACGGATAAGTAGTCTTCTGTTTCACCAATACATGGAATGGGATTTTGGATTTTGTGATATAATTATTAAAATAGAAAATTGAACTTTGAGGTGAAAATAATGGAACAGGGTATAAAAAATGCAGAAGAGAAAATGGATTATTTTGCAAACAAATATAAGGGTAAAATTGAATTTGCTGGGATGCAGCATCCAAAAATAAAGCAAATAAAAGGAATTATAGATAATTCAAAGCCTAATCCTAAGAAGCTATTTGTTGTGGAGGGAATATGGGCACTTGATAAGGCAAAAAAATATAATTTGGAAATTGATTCAATTCTTTTTTGCCCAGAATGTATCTTTACTCCTGAAGCAGAAAAGATTATTGATGAGTTTGTTAAAGTTGCAGGAAATTCATACATAGTTTCAAAAAAAGTATTTCTAAAAGTAAGTGAAAGAGAAAACCCTGATGGACTTATGGCAATATGTAAACTTCCTCATTTTGAACTAAAAGACATTAAACTTAAAGAAAAAAACCTTGTGGTAATACTTGATGGACTTGAGATACCTGGGAACATCGGTACTATTATAAGATCTGTAGATGGGGTTGATGGAGATGGAGTAATCTTATGCAACAGAAAAGCAAGGCTTACTCATCCTAAGCTTATAAAAAGCAGTCAAGGCTCAAATTTTACAATTCCAATTGTAGAAGCTGAAATGGATGAGGTTACAGATTGGCTTTATAAAAACAATTTTAAAATATACTTAACTGATACAAGAGCGCAAAAAGAATATTATGAATGTGACTTTGATGGCAGAGTAGCAATTGTAGCAGGCAGTGAGAGGTATGGAATATCAAGGGAGTGGTATGATACAAACTGTGAACTCATATCAATTCCAATGTATGGGGATTGTGATTCATTAAATGTAGCCATTGCTACTACCATTGTCCTTTATGAAGCAGGATTAAAATTAAAGGGTAAGATAAATCGATAGTTTATTTAGATGGCTAGCATCCGTTAGATATTGCGGATGCTAGCCATTTAAATCTGCTCTTCTAAGACTTTGTTCATTATAAGAGGGTTCGAAACCTCCGGAAAAAGGCTATTTTTCAAAAATCATGAATTTTTGAAAAAAGCAACTTTCATATGAAATACAAATATCATTAAATTTCATGTTCTTTTGAATTTATAAATTACTGTTAATAAGGTAATAATATATTTATACAAATTTTTATATAAAAAAACTTATATAAAAGAAGAAAAAATGTTGCAAAAAAATCCTTATTACTATATAATAAAAGTATGATAAAAAATTAACGAACATACACTGGAAGGGAGTGTTTTTCATGTGGGAAGATGAAATAAATATTAATGAGGTAAAAGAAATAAGATCAAAAACAACAGTTTATCTTGGAGTTGGAGCAATTAAAAAAATATATGATATTGCTGAAAACCTTAAAAAGTCAGGTATAAATAAAGTGATTGTTATGACAGGAAAGGGTGCTTACAAAAAAACTGGTGCTTGGGATTATGTAGAGGATGCACTTAAAAAGAGCAATATAGATTATTTATTATATAACAAAGTTACCCCAAATCCTACAGTAGATGAAGTTGATGATGCTGCTAAACTTGGAAGAGAGTTTGGTGCACAGGCAGTAATCGGAATTGGTGGAGGAAGCCCAATTGATGCTTCAAAGAGCACTGCAATACTTCTATCATATACTGATAAAACTGCAAGGGATATATATGAATTTACATTTACACCAGAAAAAGCTGCTCCAATAGTTGCAATAAACTTAACTCATGGAACTGGAACAGAAGCTGATAGATTTGCAGTTGTTACAATTCCTGAAAAAGGATTTAAACCAGCTGCAGCTTATGATTGTCTTTATCCAATATATGCAATAGACGATCCACAGCTTATGGTTGGGCTTCCAAGGAATCAGACATTATATGTTTCAGTTGATGCTGTAAACCACGTTTTTGAAGCTGCAACTTCAAAAGTTAGAAGCCCATACACAGTTTTGTTAGCAAAAGAAACTATAAGATTAGTATCAAAATACTTGCCAATTGTTTTAGAAAATCCACAGGATTTAAAAGCAAGATATTACCTAACATATGCTTCATTAATTGCAGGAATTGCCTTTGATAATGGACTTTTACATTTTACACATGCTTTAGAGCATCCACTAAGCGGAGTAAACCCAAAGGTTATTCATGGACATGGACTTGGAATATTACTTCCATCAGTTATAAAAGTAGTTTACCCTGCAGTTCCTGAAGTAGTAGCAGATATATTTTCAGATGTTCTACCAGAATTAAAGGGAACTAAGGATGAAACTGATAAAGCAGTTAATGGAGTTAGAAATTGGTTAAATGACCTTGGAATCAAGGAAGGACTAAGAGATCTTGGATTTACAAAAGCAGATTTAGATAAAATTACAGAACTTGTATTTACAACTCCAAGTCTTGATCTTCTTTTAAGCATGGCTCCAGTAGATGCAACAAAGGAAGTTGTAAAAGAAATTTATACCAATGCATTTTAATTAATAATAAAACTATTTTTTATAATATAGTACTATGCCTTAGATGATATTGTAAAATTAAAACTAATTTAAATATTTTCAGTTTAAAAAGTCCCGGCTTTCATAAGCAGGGACTTTTTAATTAAAAAATATTTTATTGGCATGGTTTATCTTAAATTATTTACATTATATCCATTTCATTGTAATATCAAACAAAACTTACATGTATTTTTGTACAAAAGAAAATTGAAATTTTATAAAATAATTGATAAACTAATATCGGATAGCCAAATGGCTGTCCTGTTCACCATCATTATCTTTAGGTAGCAGATGGCGGACATCCTAATCAGCAGACAAGATTGAAAAAATGCAAGGCAAAGAAAGATGTCAGGTTGCATCCTAACTTAACGGATGTTTTATAAATAAAATTATAAAGGGGAAACTAAAATCAGTAAAAAAGGGGAGGAATAAAATGTTTAAGATTGTACGAAAAGAAGAATTGGCAGAAAATATCATATTAATGGATATTGAAGCACCAAGAATTGCAAATTCTGCTCTGCCAGGTCAGTTTTTAATAATCAGAATGGATGATAAAGGTGAAAGAATACCATTAACTATTTGTGACTATGACAAGAAAAAGGGGACTGTCACAATAGTTGTTCAGGCAGTAGGCGGATCTACAAAAGAAATGGTTAATTATAATGAGAGTGATTATTTTGAAGATGTAGTAGGTCCTCTTGGAAAGCCATCAGAGCTAGTACATGAAAATATAGATGAGCTTAAAAAGAAAAAATTAATGTTTATAGCTGGAGGAGTAGGGGCTGCACCTGTATATCCACAGTTAAAATGGCTTAATGAAAATGGAATTAAGGCTGATGTTATTGTTGGTGCAAAGACTAAGAACTTGCTCATTATGGAAAAAGAAATGAGAGCTGTTTCGGGGGATTATTACCCATCTACAGATGATGGTTCTTATGGATACAAGGGATTAGTTACTAATCTATTAGAAGACCTTGTAGAAAACCAAGGTAAAAAATATGATGAAGTAATAGCGATAGGACCAATGATTATGATGAAATTTGTGTCAAAACTTACAAAAAAACTTGGAATAAAAACTGTTGTAAGCTTAAATATGCTTATGGTTGATGGAACAGGAATGTGCGGTGCCTGCAGAGTTACAGTAGGCGGTGAGACTAAATTTGCATGTGTCGATGGACCAGAGTTTGACGGACATCTTGTTAATTTTGAAGAAGCAATGAAAAGACAGACAATGTATAAAACTGAAGAGGGAAAAGCACTTATTGAAATGCAGGAAAAATCAGAAGGGCATAAATGTTTTGTAGGATTGGATGGTGAAAAATAATGGACGCTTTAAAAAGAATACCAGTAAAAGAACAAGAACCAAAGGTTAGAGCAAAAAATTTCGAAGAAGTATGCTATGGATATAATGCAGAAGAAGCAAAGGAAGAAGCATCAAGGTGTTTAAACTGCAAAAATCCAATGTGTGTTAAAAACTGCCCAGTAAGCATAGATATCCCAGGGTTTATTGCTTATGTAAAGAGTGGAGAATATGAAAAAGCAGCAGAAGTTATATCAAGACAAAGCTCACTTCCATCAGTATGCGGAAGAGTATGCCCACAGGAATCTCAGTGCGAAGGGAAATGTATAAGAGGCATTAAAGGGGATCCAGTTTCAATAGGAAAGCTTGAGAGATTTGTTGGAGACTGGGCAAGAGAAAATAATGTTGAGTTTACTGAAACAAAACCAAAGAATGGTAAAAGGGTCGCTGTAATTGGAAGCGGTCCTTCAGGACTTACCTGTGCAGGAGATCTTGCTAAACTTGGGTATGATGTAACAATTTTTGAAGCCCTTCATGAAGCAGGCGGGGTTTTAGTTTATGGTATCCCGGAATTCAGACTTCCTAAGGAAACAGTTGTAAAGCATGAAGTTGAAAATGTTAAGAAACTTGGAGTTAAAATTGAAACTGACGTTGTTATAGGAAGAACTGTAACAATTGATGAACTATTTGAGAAGGAGGGCTTTGATGCTATATTTATAGGATCTGGTGCTGGACTTCCTAAGTTCATGGGAATACCTGGTGAAAATTTAAATGGAGTTTATTCAGCTAATGAGTTTTTAACAAGAAATAATTTAATGAAAGCTTTTAGAGCAGATTATGCAACACCAATAAAGGTTGGAAAAAAAGTTGCAGTTGTAGGCGGCGGAAACGTTGCTATGGATTCTGCAAGAACAGCTTTAAGACTTGGCGCTGAAGTTCACATAGTTTACAGAAGAAGTGAAGAAGAACTTCCAGCAAGAAGAGAAGAAGTAGAACATGCAAAGCAGGAAGGAATAATATTCGATTTGCTTCAAAACCCACTTGAGATAATTGGAGATGAAAACAGCTGGGTTAAAGGAATGAAATGTATAAAAATGAAGCTTGGAGAAGTTGATGCTTCAGGAAGAAGAAGGCCTGAGCCAATCGAAGGTTCAGAATTTATTCTTGATGTGGATACAGTAATAATGGCTCTTGGAACATCACCAAACCCACTCATTGCTAATACAACTAAAGGCCTTGAAACTAATAAGAAAAGATGCATTATTGCTGAAGAAGAAACAGGTCTTACTTCAAGAGAAGGAATATATGCAGGAGGAGATGCTGTAACAGGTGCAGCTACTGTAATACTTGCAATGGGTGCAGGTAAAAAGGCTGCAAAGGCAATAGATGAATATTTAAGCAAAAAATAACATAGAAAATATTGGTGCTATTTAGAAGCCTATGTGTATATATACATATAGACTTCTTTTTTTAATATTTTATAAATTATATTTCACACTAAAAGAAGGAAAAAAGAAAAACTTATGGAATATAATAATGTGTGTACAAAGTAAAGACAGAGGTGGTAATGTGAAATATAATAAGAAGAGTATCTATGTTTTAGTGGGTTTATTATCAGTAATGTTTATTATAGCTATCCAAAATACTGGATGCAATTCAAATAAGGACGTAGAAAATGAAAAGGTTGTCAACTATCTTATGAAGAACAATGCTGATTTGGAATTTGACAACCAGGATGACCTATTGAATTTTAAAAAATTTAATAAGGATATCTCAAAAAATGATATTATACTTCTTGGTATTGAAGATGGGACACAAGCTAATGAAATTGTTGAAGTTAAATTAATGGAATATTTAAATGAATATTCTGGGGTAACTTCTTTAATATCAGGGCTGCAGTATAGTGAAGGGAAAATAATAGATAAGTATTTATCCACCGGGGATGAAGAAATTTTAAATAAACTATTTGAATGTTATAGGTTTACCAATAAGTGGAATAAAGAGAATTTAAGCAAATTGAAAAATATTTATAAATATAATGAAAACATTCCAAAAGAACAAAGGATAAAAATTTATGGACTTAACTCAGAAAAACATCCTGATATTTCATTTTTATATATAAACATGCTTCTTAAAGACAAAAAAATACCGGAATCAATAAAGCCTTTTGCTGAGAAAATTAAAAACTATGCTAACATTAAAACCTATGATGAAGCAAGGGAGTATATAGCAAACTATGAAAAAATAGTATCCTCAAATGAAAAGGATTTAGAAGAATGTTTTGGAGAGGATTATGAAGATTTAAAATACATAATTGAAAATTTAAAAGAAGGGCTGAAAGTAAGCGATAATTCACCTAAGGAGCCAGATTTTTTAAAGTTTGATGAAAATACTATGATTTCTAACTTTTCAAGGATCTATAAAAAAAACCCAGGTAAGTATTTTGGAGTTTTTGAAAATGAACAGGTGTATGGCAGGAAAGAGGGTACAAATAAATTTCTTGACAAGAGCTTTGCAGCTAATATAAATAATAAAAAATCAAAATTTTATGGAAAGACATTGATTATATCTACAATATATAAAAATTCAAGCCAATTGTTATATAAAAAGACTTTTAACAATATTCCTTTAAATAATACTTTAGAGGATACAGAATTTCTTTTTAACGCTTCTAAATCTGATATAGTTCTTTATAAGCTTAATAGTTTTTTATCACCCTTTAATGTGGAAACTAAATTAGTAAATAGCCCTGAAGGAGGGGAAACTACAGATTATTTTCAATATGTATTGGCAATTAAAAATTCAGATGCAGTAACTCCACTAAGGCTTTCGGATTATAACAGAAAAGAGGAAGATGAAATAACAAATTATTTAAAAGAAAATAATAGCGGCATAGTTACTTCTGTAGATGATGATTCATCTTTTAAATTATTAGATAAGGATGTTAAAAACAATGAAGTCTTTTTAACGGGAGAAGTTCATGCTACTGCATTTAATGATGAACTTAATTTTGCATTTATAAAATATTTTATAAAAAACGCAGGGGTAAAGTATTATCTTGCTGAAATGGGGTATAGCTCTTCGCAGCTTATTAATATGTACCTTAAAACAGGGGATGAAACTTATTTAAAACAGGTTTATTCTGAATTTGCAGGTACACAGTTTTATACTATTGATTCATATGATTTTTGGAAAAAGGTTTATGTCTATAATAAAAATCTTCCAGAAGAAAAGAAAATAAGAGTGGTAGGAATTGACATTGAGCACGAGCAAAATACAGCATGGAGATATTTAAACTCTATTTTACCTCAGGCTGAAGCTCCAAAAGAAATAAAATATTTTATTGATACATTAAGGAATAAAGTATGTAAAGGCAGCGAAAAGGAAGATAAATTATTATTAACGGATATTTTAGATAGTATTAATGGCAATGAAAGTATATATAAAAAGTATTTAAAAAATGAATACTTTGATTTTTATATGGTTTGCAAAAATCTATTAAATTCAATAGAAGTATATCAAGGAAAAGGCTACGATTATAGGGAAGAAGCTATTTACAATAATTTCGTTGAAATATATAATTATTTACCAAAGGGGAAATATTATGGCCAATTTGGGAGTGAACATGTATTTCAACACAACTATGAAAACGAATGGATAAAAGGAGGAAGTTTGGCTACTAAGCTTTCAGGAGATGGCTCTCCTGTAAAAGACAAGATAATAACGATACTATATACCTATTCAAATTGTATGCATAGGAATGTAGATAATACTGAAGGATACATTTTAAATCCATATGGCAATGTACTGCTGCTAAATAGTGCAGCAATTGATAATTTTACGCTGTTTAAATTAAATGGGGATAATTCTCCTTTTAATGAGCATCCATATATAATCAATGCACCTTTTGGCGGAGTTACTACAGATTATATTCAGTATGTTGTATTAATCAGAAATTCTCCTTCATCAAAACCATATATGGTTAAAAATAAGTAATACAAAGGGAACGTTTTCGTTCCTTTTTTTATTGGTTAAGCTTCAATATTAAATATGTTAATTAAACTTATAAATTTTATTAATATATTTAATATTAATATTGATTTTATAAATAAATGTGGTATTATAAAACTAAGGAGGAATTCATATGGCATATAAAATTTTAAGCCGCTGCCCTGTATGCAATTCTAAATTGAAGGTAGTAAAATTAAAATGTGATAATTGTGGAACAGTGATTGAAAATGAGTTTGAACTTTCTAAGTTTGCATATTTAAGTGCGGAAGAACTCAATTTTATAGAAGTCTTTTTAAAGTGCAGAGGCAGTATTAAGGATGTTGAAAAAGAGCTTGGTGTTTCCTATCCTACAGTAAGAGGAAAACTTGATGACGTTTTATCATCTTTGGGTTATACAGTTACAAAAGAAAAATCACCTGATAATAAAGAAGTTCTTGATTCGCTTGAAAAGGGGGAAATAACTCCTGATGAAGCAATTAAAATTTTAAATAATGAGGGGGATATTAAAAATGAATGAAGAGATTCTAAGAGTTATGAAGATGCTTGAGGATGGCAAAATTGACTCAGAAGAAGCTGCAAAGCTTATTGAGGCTTTAAACAAAAAAGAAGAACAGCCAAAGGCGATTTCCCATGACAATAGAATGTTTAAAATAAAGATTTCAGATCATACTGGAGATAATAATGTAAATGTTAATCTTCCAATAAAGTTTTTAAAGGCCTTAATTAAATCAACAGGAAGTATCCCCTTAAACATAAAGGGGGTTGATATTAAGGATATAGATACACAGGCATTAATGGATGCAATAGATTCAGGGTTTGAAGGGAAATTTGTTGATATAAAATCTGATGATGGTGATGTCGTTGAAATCACTATTGAGTAGGTGATAAATTGAAAATATATTTAAAAACCGATGATGGGCATCATTTTTTCATTCCTGTTTTAATTCCCTATAGGTGTATGGGCTTATTTGGAGGTAAATGTATAAAAAAGTTGACTAAAAAATATGCTGGCAATGATGTTTCAAATTATATGGATTCTGTTGATATGAAGGAGTTTTCAAAGGCAATGGCTATTTTATCAAAGTATAAAGGGCTTGAGCTTGTAGATATTAAGGATAAGGATGGAACTCATATTAGAATTGTTATTTAATTTATTTTGACTTCTAAATTATATATAACTAAAAGCTGTGAATTAATTTATAATTTATTCACAGCTTTTAATTTATCCGATGGCTAGCAGCCGTAATGTCCCAAATGGCTGCTACGCCCCTGGCTTGGCGCTTCTTAGACTCAGATAAAGAAGGTATAATTTCACTTGAGTCTAAGAATCACCTTATCCGATGGCTGCTATCCACATAATACCCCGCCTCAGGCGGGGTATTATGTGGATACGCTTAACTGCAATAATCATATAAATTTTTAATTTTTGTAAAATTTATCCTATAATAAATGACATTTATTTTTATTTACAGTATAATTATATTAAGTAATAGAAAAGAGTGATAAAATGGAGATATTGACATTAGGCGAAAAAATCAAATTAAAAAGAAAAGAAAAAAATATGACTCTTAAAGATTTAGCGGGCAATAGGATAACTCCTGGGCAGATAAGCTTGGTTGAATCTGGAAAGTCAAATCCAAGTATAGATTTATTAGAATATATTGCAAAACGCCTTGGAACGGAGCTTGAGTATTTTTTAGAAAGTGAGGAAAAGCAAGCATCTAAGGTATGTGAGTTTTATGATGGTATAGCTGAATCCTCAATAAATGACATGAACCTCGTTAGAGCTCAGGAATCTATTGAAAAAGGTCTGCATTATGCACAAAAGTATAATCTTCCATACTTTAGGGGAAAATTTGAAATGCTTATGTCAATGCTTAAAGAAATGGAAAATAACTTAGAGGAAGCACAGCAGCATTGTTTAACGGCTAATGCAATTTTTTTAAAGCTTCAATCTGTTGATGACATAGTTGCAAGTTTTATACATATAGGCAGAATAACATATGCTATGGGATATGTTTCAACTGCATTAAATTATTTTATGCAAGCTGACAATATACTAAATGAATATAAACATATAGATGAATTTTTGAAAGCACAGATTTTTTATTACATAGCTCTTTGCCATAATAAAATTGGTAATGTAGAGCAGGCGATTGAATATTCACTTTTAGCAAGGGATAGACTTAAAGTATTGGAAAATAAAAAGCAGTATGGTGAAACTCTTATGATATTGAGCATTTCTTATGGAAAAGAAAACAATATAGACGAGGCAATTAAATATGCCAAAGAAGCAAGCAGGATATTTAGAGATGTTCAAAATACAAAGAAAATTGCTGAAATAGAGAGCTGCCTTGGGGAAATATTTGCAAAGGGCGGGAATTATGAGGAATCTTTTTTACATTTAAATAAAGCTGTAAAATTAAAAGAGGATATTGATGATAAAACTATTGTTGATACAAAATTTAAAATTTGCAGTAATTATATAAAACAAAGCAATTTTGATATGGGATTAAATATAATTGCTGAAATAGAAAAGGATATTTCAGATGATGATTATGCTTCCAGAATAAAATGTATGAAATATCTTTTTAACATATATGTTAAAAAGGAAGAAAATAATAAGGCAGAAAAAGTGCTTTTAAATGGAATAAAGTTTATTGAAAATATTGATAGAAAGGAAGATTTGGCTGATTTTTATGTACTGCTTGGTAAGTTTTATTATAATACAGGGGAAAAACAATTAGCAGCTAAGTATATGGAAAAAGGTATTGATATATATAAGGGTATGGGATTAATTCTTAAAGAAAGCATATAGTGGTCTGCTTTAAGCAGGCTTTTTCCTTATAAGAAGACTCAACCCGAGTCTAAGAATCATTTATCTTTTACAGTATAAGAAGGGATTTCAGTAGTTTTGAAGAAATCATAACTATGTCTAAAACGATCATAATTTTTTCATTAAGTAGGTGAAAAATATGAATTCTGATGTTGGCAGGAGGATAAAACAAAAAAGAAGACAAATGGG
>ENA-UOOM01000972-UOOM01000972.1-fermentation-metagenome-genome-assembly--contig:-NODE-972-length-29700-cov-5.309732_pt1 | contig 29700 bp, 25 predicted proteins | sample MGYA00245781_ERZ724031 | MGnify/ENA primary metagenome ERZ724031 (study PRJEB28704, sample SAMN03018317) | fermentation metagenome | biome: anthropogenic terrestrial biome; feature: soil; material... | reverse complement strand
ACTAGATGCTGGATACTAGATACTAGATACTAGATGCTGGATACTAGATACTGGATGCTGGCTCTATTGCTTCTGGTGTTCTCGAAAAGCTCGATCCATGTTGCGCTGTGCATCCCGTTGCGCCGCATCATCACGCTTGTCATAGAGCTTCTTTCCTTTGGCTGCTGCCAGCTGCATCTTCACTAGACCCCTGGTCAGATAAATCTCTAAAGGTATTAGAGAATATCCTTTCAGCTGAGTATAGCCAATGAGCTTGTTTATTTCCCTGCGGTTCAGCAATAACTTGCGTTCCCGCACAGGATTGGTATTGAAGATGTTTCCCTTTTCGTAAGGGCTGATGTGCATATTATGCACATAAACCTCTCCCTGCCTTACATCGGCATAGCTGTCCTTCAAGTTTACCTTTCCAAGACGAATGGATTTTACCTCGGTACCGGTTAAAACAATACCGGCTTCATAGGTTTCGTCAATAAAGTAATCATGCCGTGCTTTTCTGTTTTTAGCGATTACTTTAATTCCATCATTTGCCACGTAAAACAGCACCTACTTCGATAAAATAACCCTATTTGTATGATTCAATCAAATAGGGCACATCGGTTTTTCCCGACGACATTGTTAATATAACATATAAGCGTGATTATGTCAAATAAAATTCCCTGTCATCATATGCCGTCTTGTGCCGGTAAAATGTCTTGCAGTATGCCTTAAGCCAGTACAAAATCAATGTTTCTGGATTCAATATCTACATTACTGACTCGTATCTTCAAGGTATCTCCTAATCGGTAAACTTTTCTGGTATGTTCGCCAATCAGACAATAATGTTTTTCGTTATACACATAAAAGTCATCATCCATTGCTGCAACGCGGACTAAACCTTCAACTGTGTTTTCCAAATGCACAAAAATACCATAGTTTGTAACTCCGGATATAATACCATCAAATTTTATACCTATTTTATCCATCATATATTCAGCCTTTTTCAGATCATCAGTCTCCCGTTCTGCCTCATCAGCAACGCGCTCTCTTTCTGAACAATGGTCTGCCATTTCCGGCAACTCTTTTTCAAGACGCTTCATCCTTTTCTTGTCCATACGCTCCCCTAAAAAATCTTTGATGATGCGATGAATAATCAAGTCAGGATATCGTCGAATAGGAGCTGTAAAGTGAGAATAATATTTCGCTGCCAGACCAAAATGCCCCATATTTTCACTGCTGTATTTGGCTTTTTGCAAAGATCGCAGCATCACAGTGCTGATAACCGTTTCTTCTCGACTGCCTTTTATCTGTTCTAAAAGATTCTGGAGAGATTTGGGATGAATCTTTCCACCGATTCCCTTCAAATGATGTCCAAAATTATGAATAAATTCATTGAATTCCAAAATCTTTTCGATTGTGGGTTCTTCGTGAATTCGGTACACAAAGGGTATATCATTCCATGTCATGAATTCGGCAACTGTTTCGTTGCATACCAGCATGAACTCCTCTATGATTCGATTGGAAATACCTCGTTCATAAGGCATTACATCTATTGGCTTTCCTTTCAAATCCAGTGTAATCTTAGTCTCATCAAGATCAAAATCGATACTACCCCTGCGCATCCTTTTATCCCTAAGAGTCTGAGCCAGAGTCTCCATATCTCGGAAATCATCCACATAATCGCTATAGCGCTCTATCAACTCCTGATCATTGTCCTCCAGGATTTTGGTAACGTCCTCATATATCATACGTTTATTTGACCGAATAACGCTTTCTACAATTTCATGGTTGATTACTTTCCCTTCGCTGTCTATCTCCATAAAAACAGAAAAGGCCAGCCGATCTTCATTGGGGTTGAGACTGCAAATTCCATTGGACAGCTCTTTTGGCAGCATAGGAATCACTCGATCTACCAGATAAACACTGGTACCCCTTGTATAGGCTTCCTGATCAATAAGTCCGCCTTTTTCCACATAATAGCTGACATCAGAAATATGAACCCCCAGCAGAAAATTTCCATTGGATTTCATTTCAATAGATATAGCGTCATCCAAATCCTTCGCATCTGCTCCATCCATAGTGATAACTCTCAGGTCCCGCAAGTCTTTTCGTTTACTAATTTCTATCTTGGATACAGTCTGGGGAATATCTTTTGCAGCTTGTATAACCTCTTCTGAAAATTCTTCCGGCAAATCAAATTGTCTGATAATTGAAAGTATGTCCGTACCTGCTTCATCCTTGTGTCCTAGAACTTCAATCACCCGTCCTTCCGGATTCCGACTCTTTTTGGGCCACTTTACCACTTCGACTACAACCTTATAATCATCTTTTGCTCCATGTAATCCATCTTTTGGAATAAAGATATCCTGATGGATTCGCTTATTGTCAGGAATCACAAATCCGTAGCCCTTGTCCTGTTCAAATGTGCCCACTAATGTTTTATTGGCTCGCTCCAATACCCGGGCCACTTCACCTTCCTGAGAACGTCCATCGCTTTTGTGAACCCGAATCATAACGCGGTCATTATGCATAGCACCGTTCAAGTTTTCAGCTGATATGAAGACATCCTCCTGATCCTTGTTATCGGGAATGAAGAAGCCAAATCCCCTGGCATTTCCCTGCAGTTTTCCGGTTAGAAATCCAAGGGTCTCCGGTAAGGCATATTTCTTTTTCTTTGTTTTGACCAACTGACCATCCTGTACCATTTGATCCAGGATTTCATAGAGATTGCTCTCTTCTCCCGGCGATAATTCCAGATGATCCAACAATTGTTCTTCATACAGGGGAATCGCATCCTCAGAGGACAACAATTGGCTTATCCTTTGCTGAATCGATGCATTCTCCTTTATTTCGTTTTTACTCATTTCATTCCTCCAATTTAAAACCTAAGCTGCTGCAAAGCAGCTAAAAGTAATAACTATCCTATATTAACCACCTTGTCGGAATACTAAACAAACATGCAAAGTTAATATGAAGTGTTCTTACTGTGTCATGCTGTGACATATCCATGATAAAGCGGAAGAGCGCATAAAAATGCGGCAGTAGAGGAGATTTCCTTCTACTGCCGCAGTGTTTGGTCTATTGTAACAATGATAATGCTATGGCAATTACTATGAAAGAGATTGCTGCAACTTTTGTCAGGAACTGAAGCTTGCTTTCGTAGCTTTTGGCTTTGTTCTTGCCAAAAAATGTTTCGGCACCTCCAGCAATACTACCGGATAAGCCGGTACTTTTACCTGACTGTAAAAGCACTACGGCGATCAAAAACAATTCTGCAATTACAAGTATTATCGTTAGAATGACCCTGAATGGCCCCATTCGAATCCCTCCTTATGTAGCTGACATAAGTATTTTAACATGTAAGGTCGGGGAAAGCAAGGAGAAAGATTGGAAAGCTTATTTGTTCTTCAAGTTGAACCATGCGCTTAAACCTGGATATTGCGCCAAATCCCCCAGCTCTTCTTCAATACGGATTAACTGATTGTACTTTGCTACCCGGTCGGTTCTGGATGGTGCACCGGTTTTAATCTGACCTGCATTCATAGCAACAACCAGATCTGCAATTGTGGTGTCTTCGGTCTCACCTGAGCGATGTGATATAACTGCAGTATAGCCGGCTCTGTTTGCCATTTGTATGGCATCCAGTGTTTCCGTTAAAGTACCTATCTGGTTTACCTTTATTAAGATGGAATTGGCAGTTTCCAGCTGGATTCCTCTTGACAGTCTTTCAGTGTTGGTTACAAATAAATCGTCCCCCACCAGCTGAATGCGATTGCCCAATTTTTCCGTAAGCAGCTTCCAGCCATCCCAGTCTTCTTCATCCAAACCATCTTCAAGGGATATAATGGGATATTTTTCTGCCAAATCTACATAGTAATCAACCAGTTCTTCCGTAGTACGAACAACACCTTCACCAGGGAAGTGGTAATCTCCATCTTCTTTATACAGCTCACTGGCAGCAGCATCAATAGCAACCCTAATGTCTTCACCGGGCTCGTAACCAGCCTTTTCAACTGCCTCTAAAATAACTTCTATAGCTTCCTCATTGGTTTTCAGATCAGGAGCAAACCCGCCTTCGTCACCAACAGCAGTGTTGTAGCCTCTGCTTTTTAGTACTAATTTCAAATTGTGAAAGATTTCCGCGCACATTCTTACTGCTTCTCTAAAACTCGAAGCACCTACAGGCATAATCATAAATTCCTGGATGTCAACAGTATTGTCAGCATGTTCTCCACCGTTTAAAATGTTCATCATAGGAACCGGAAGAACTTTGGCATTTACACCGCCCAGATACTGGTAGAGAGGTAACCCCAACTGTTCAGCCGCTGCTTTTGCGACAGCCATGGAAACACCTAAAATGGCATTGGCACCCAGCTTGGATTTGTTGGGAGTTCCATCCAGATCAATCATCAATTCATCGATTCCAACCTGATCCAGAGCATTCATACCAATAATTTCTTCAGCAATAATGTTGTTTACATTGTCAACTGCATTTTGTACCCCTTTACCCAGGTATCTTTCCTTGTCGCCATCTCGAAGTTCTACCGCTTCAAAAGCACCGGTGGATGCACCTGAGGGAACAGCTGCACGCCCCATAGCGCCGCCTTCCAGATAAACTTCTACCTCAACTGTAGGGTTTGCTCTTGAGTCCAGAATTTCTCTTGCGAATACGTCAATAATAGTCATCATATGTATTTTTCTCCTTTCAATGGTTCAAATCATATATATTTATTTGCTTTTTATCAGGCTCCCGCCTGTCATTTCCTTTGGTTTATCCAGATTCATTAAATCCAGAATAGTAGGAGCTATATCAGCCAGACGCCCATCCTCCCTTAAGACTGCGTCTTTCCTGCTGTCATCTGCTAAAATAAAGGGAACAACATTTGAAGTATGGGCAGTATGAGGTTCCCTGGTTGCGTAATCCACCATTTGTTCAGCATTACCGTGATCAGCTGTAATTAGAGCGATACCTCCGGTTTTTAAAATTGTCTCTACTACCTTCCCCAGGCAGGTATCTACGGTTTCCACTGCCTCAACAGCTGCATCCATGTCACCAGTATGTCCCACCATATCGCAATTAGCATAGTTTAGAATCATGACATCATATTTACCCGATTCAATTCGCTTAATCACTTCCTTTGTAACCTCAGGTGCACTCATGGAAGGCTGCTGATTATAAGTGGGAACCTTTGGAGAAGTGATTAATACCCGCTCTTCTGCTGGATTGGGTGCCTCTACTCCCCCGTTAAAAAAGAAAGTTACATGAGCATACTTTTCCGTTTCAGCGATTCGAAGCTGGGATTTGCCCTTACTGCTGATATACTCTCCAAAAGTATTTTCCAGAGTTTGTGGTTCATAAGCTACGGTTAAGTTTTCAAAAGTTTCGTCATATTGGGTCATAGTTACATACTTAACCGGAAAATAGCCATTTTTACGCTCAAACTCATCAAAGGAAGAATATATAAAGGATTGTGTCAACTCCCGGGCTCGATCAGGGCGGAAGTTAAAAAAAATTATGGCATCGTCTTTCTCTATGACGGCCACAGGCTTACCTTCTTCCACAATAACCGTGGGTCTGACAAACTCATCTGTTTCCCCGGCATTATAGGATTGATCCATGGCTTCCACTGAGCTGTCTGCAATTTCACCTTCACCTAATACCAATGCATTATAAGCCTTTTGTACCCTGTCCCACCGTTTGTCACGGTCCATTGCATAGTAACGTCCTGAAACTGTAGCTATTTTTCCGAATTCAAGCTGTCTGAGTTTGGCATCAAGAGCTGCAAGAGTGGATTTTCCGCTGGCTGGCGGTACATCCCTGCCGTCCATAAAAGCATGGATATATACTTGCGGCAATCCCTGGTTTCTGATAAGCTCTACCAAAGCATAAAGATGCTCCGTATGACTATGTACACCGCCTTCAGATACCAACCCCATTAAATGCAGTTTGGTATTATGCTTTTTTACATGGGCTACAGCCTCCAAGAAAGCTTCATTTTCAAAAAAGTCACCATCTTGGATTGCCTTGCTGATTCTTGTAAATTCCTGATAGACAATTCTACCTGCCCCTATGTTTAAATGCCCTACCTCGGAGTTTCCCATCTGTCCATCCGGCAAACCTACATCCAAGCCGCTTGCATGAATAGGTACATGGGGGTAGGATGCCCACAATTCATCAAAGTTCGGCGTGTCTGCCATGTATATCGCATTTGCATCCTTAATGCTGCTTAGTCCAAAACCATCCATGACGATCAGAGCTGTAATTTGTTTTGACATAAAGTCCTCCCTCAACTGCATAAGCCAACTACTTGATAAATTTAGTAATTGACAATCCTTGAAAAGTCTTCAGCTTTCAAGCTTGCGCCGCCAACCAAACCGCCATCGATTTCCGGCATTGCCATCAACTCGGAAGCATTGCCGGGTTTCATACTGCCGCCATATTGTATGCGGATGGCGTCAGCAGCTTCCTGACCTGCAATTTCTGCTGCTGTATTGCGAATATAGCTGATTACTTCATTGGCATCTTCGCTGGTAGCTGTTTTTCCGGTGCCAATAGCCCAGATAGGCTCATAGGCAATTACACAGGCTTTTATGTTTTCAATGGACAAGTCCTTCAAGGCTGCTCTTGTCTGATCTTCTACCAATGTGCGGGTAACCCCTTCCTCCCTCTGTTCCAATGTCTCACCGACGCAAATAATTGGAATCAGCTTGTGGGCAAAAGCGGAATGAACCTTCTTGTTAACGGTTTCATCGGTTTCAGCATAATATTCTCTTCGCTCGGAATGACCGATGATTACATATTCTACACCAATGGCATTAAGCATGGTCGGTGAAACTTCACCTGTATAAGCACCGTTCTCCTCCCAGTGCATGTTTTGAGCTCCTACCTTGATGTTGGTGCCTGCTGCAGCTTCTTTAACCGCATGCAAGGCAATAAAAGGAGCACATATTACAATTTCGACATCGCTGTTCTTTATGAGTGGAGCCAGCTCTTTAACCATTGCGGCTGCTTCCTCCGGCGTCTTATTCATTTTCCAGTTTCCTGCTATAATTGGTCTTCTCATTATCTATCTCCTTTTTTGTTGGATATTGTTACGGGCTAATGATTACGAGTCGCGAGTGTCATCCTGAGCATTTGCGAAGGATCTTTCCTGACCAGATTCCTCGATAAACTCGGAATGACAAGGTTTAAGTGTTACAGCATACCAGTATCCAGTATCTTGTATCTACATACTCGTATCAATCTACCCGCATCTCGTATCCCGTAGCTCGTATCTCGTATCCCGCATCTCGTATCTCGTATCAATCTACCCGCATCTCGTATCACTTTCTACTTACTTATCAGTCAACGCTGCAACACCGGGCAGTTCTTTGCCTTCCAAAAATTCCAGTGAAGCACCTCCGCCGGTAGAAATATGAGTCATTTTATCAGCATAACCCAACTGATTAACTGCTGCAGCAGAATCGCCGCCTCCTATAATTGTTATACCCTTACATTTGCTCATATAACCAGCAATTGCTCCGGTTCCTTTAGCAAAAGCAGGCATCTCAAAGACACCCATAGGACCATTCCATACGACTAATTTGGCATTAACTATAACTTCTCCGAATTTTTTCATGGATTCCGGTCCGATATCCATCCCCATCCAAGCTTCAGGAATTGCGCTGCTTTGTACTGTCTTATGTTCAGCATCGGCTTTAAATTCTGAAGCAACAACTGTATCAACCGGTAACAGCATCCTAACACCTTTAGCTTCAGCCTGTTGCATCAATTCAGCAGCCAGCTCCACCTTATCTTCTTCCAGTAAAGATTTGCCAACCTCATAACCTTTGGCTTTAAAGAATGTATAAGCCATGGCTCCGCCTATAATTAATGTGTCTACCTTATCTATAAGATTTCGAATTACACCGATTTTGTCAGAAACCTTTGCTCCTCCCAAAACAGCAACAAAGGGGTGAGCAGGGTTGTCCAAAGCTCCGCCAAGGAATTCCAGCTCCTTCTGCATCAAGCAGCCGGCAGCAGCTGGGAGATAATGAGCCACTCCTTCAGTGGAAGCATGGGCTCTGTGCGCGGTTCCAAAAGCATCGTTTATGAATATATCTCCAAAAGAGGCCAGTTCCTTGGCAAATTCTGGGTCATTTTTAGTTTCAGCTTTGTGGAAACGCAAGTTTTCCAGAAGTACGACTTCGCTTTCCTTCATATTCTTTACCAAAGATTTGGCATCATCACCAATAACATCGGCAGCGAGTTTGACTTCCAATTTCAGCAATTCTGCAAGCCGCCTGGCGACAGGTGCCATACTGAAATCAGCTTCAAACCCCGTTCCGCTGGGGCGACCCAGGTGTGACATAAGAATAATCTTTGCATTTTGTTTCAACAGATACCGGATAGTAGGCAGAGCAGCTTGAATTCGGTTATCATCGGTAATTTGGTGTTCTTTGTTCAAAGGTACATTGAAGTCAACCCTAACCAGTACTTTTCGACCAGATACCTGCATATCTTCCAATGTTTTTTTGTTCATGGTTTACACTCCTTTTGTAATATTTTATAGTCATTCATCTACAGAAACCAACAATGTACGAATGACTGAAGTATATATAAATTATGAGATAAGCGCTGTAAAGGGAAATATCCTGACCAATTCTACTATACTATGTGTAAAAATTCAATAGTTTGGGGAAATCCAATTGCCGTAAAGCCTCATACAATACTATAGCTGCTGCATTGGATAAATTAAGAGAACGGGCTTCCGCCTTCATAGGAATTCGAATAGCCCTGTCATAATATTTCTTCAACAGATTTTCGGGCAGCCCTGCGGTTTCCTTTCCAAAGAAAATAAAGCTGTTTTCATTATAGGATACCTGAGTGTAGTTTTTCCTGGCTTTCGTTGTGCAGAAATAAAAATCTCCGTTGGGAAACAGCCCGAATAACTCATCCAGCGATTCATGATATTGTATATCCAGTAAATGCCAGTAATCCAGCCCGGCTCGTTTTAAATATCTATCCTCCACAGAAAAGCCCAAGGGTTTTATAAGATGGAGGCTTGATCCGGTTACAGCACAGGTCCTTGCAATATTACCTGTATTCTGAGGGATTTCCGGTTCTACCAATACGATGTTTATTGACATTAAACTGATCCAGCTTTCCTAGCCCCGTTATTCTTTAGTTTCTGCCTGATGGTAGTTCAATATTCATCAGACAATTGTCATTTATTTCACAGCTTACAGCCGCATAACAGGCAGTATTAATCATATCATGATTTCTTTACATCATCAGCAATATATAAGATGCCAACAGTGCCCTGTCCGCAATGACTGGAAATAACCGTGCCAGCCTTTGTAATCAACACCTCTTCTATCCCGATATCTTCCAACCTCTTCTTGTAATCTTCAAGTTCTTCCCTGGCACATTCAGAGTGAGTAATAAATACTCTTTCCTTGTTAATTTGTGAGCTGTCACCCACAACATCTTCATAAAACTCATTCAGACAATTAGTGCGCTTTCCACGATACTTGGATCCGACAACCATAGACCCATCTTTGACGATGATCTGCGGGCGTAACTTTAATGCATTACTCGCCAGCAATTGCACAGCATTACATCTGCCGCCCATATGCAGGTATTTTAAAGTATCAACTATAAAAGAAACTCTTGTTCTGGATGTCAGCTCAGTGATTTTTTCATGAATTTCTGCGACACCCATTCCCTTTTGCGCAAGCTCAGCTGCCTTCAATGTCAGAAGGCCTATTCCGGTTGACAAATTGGCGGAATCCAGTACCCATACACGACCTTTTTCAAATTCATCTGCTACCAGGCAGGCTGTTTGATATGTAGCGGATAGTTTGGACGAGATAGTGATACATAAAATGTCGTACCCCTCTTGTATCCATCGAGAATACACCTCATAAAAGTCTCCAAATGAAGGTGCTGAGGTCTTAGGAAGTGTATTGGTCTTTTCAACCCACTTGTAAAGTTCATCAGTTGTCATTTCAACCCCGTCAAGGTAGCTCTTGTCACCAAACAAAACATATAAGGGGATTACCTCTACATCAAACCTCTCTAATAATTCCGGACTTAAATCTGCTGTACTGTCGGTTATTACTTTTACACGATTCACGATAACATACCTCCTGATTATATATTCAGGGTCATGTTGTTAAAAATAAATGTATAATTGCGGATATAAACAATGACCTTGATATCATTATATTACACTTTCTTAATTATAGGTATATAAAATTTGTATATCTATGATTCGCCATCGATTTTTCTCAGCAAGACAGCTGGCTTAACCATGGATATGCCATGCTTGTTCCTGATTTCATCTATTGCCAGTTCCAATTTCTCTTCTTTACTGTTATCTGTGTCTTTTATATTATCAAACAGGGATAATTGTCCCTGCTCTGCCTCCATATCAAAATCACTGATACTGATTCCCATTAGTCTGACAGGTTTTTTTGGACTCCAATTCTCTTTTAAAAGCTCCAGTCCAGCTTCATAGATTTTCTTTGTCAGAAAAGTATGAGTAAGCTTTTTTTGCCTGGTAATGGTTTGGAAGGTGGAATATTTTATTGTTATCTGTACTGTGCGTCCTTTTTTTTTGTGTTTTCTTGCAGTAGAGCCTACTTCATCTGCCAGCGCATATAGAATGCGTTTGGCATTTTCCATATCGCTTATATCGTGGTCCAAGGTAGTGGATCTTCCTATTGACTTTATATCATCTACAGAACGAGGAGCAACAGTTGAAGAATCTATTCCGTTAGCCAGCTTTTGAATGTCGCTTCCCCACTTACCCAGCTCTTTCATAAGCAGTTCAGGAGAGCTGGCTGCTAACTGACCTATAGTGAAAATCCCCAAACGTTTCAATTTTTCTTCACTATGCTTTCCCACTCCATACATAGCACCTGCTGGCAGTATCCACAGTTTACCGGGCAGGTCTTCTTTCTTCAACCAGGTAATTCCCATTGGTTTTTTCATTTCCGCTGCCATCTTTGCCAGAAACTTGTTTTCTGAAATACCAATTGAGCAAGGTAAACCCAGCTTGTCCTTCAATTCATTCATGATTTTTGTTGAAAGCTCCACAGGATCACCGAACAATGCTTCACAGCCGCTTATATCCAGCCAGGCTTCATCTATACTGTTTTGCTCTATGATAGGTGTATATCGGGAAAGAACCCCCATTACCTCCCGAGATTTTTCTTCATAAAAAGCATGATCCGGTGGAACCAGTTGTAAATTCGGACACAACTTTTCTGCCTGATGCAGTACCATGGTAGTCTTTACTCCGAATTTTCTGGCTTCATAATTGGCAGTCAGAATAATACCGCTTCTGTTTTTTGGATCTCCTGCTACAGCAGCAGGACGACCTGCCAGTTCAGGTCTCCTTGTCGTCTCGCAGCTGATGAAGAATGCATTCATATCTACCAGTAATATTACTCTTTCCACAGGAACCACCTTATATCGCACAAATATGCAGTATCAGCCAAGCAAGCTATTCAAATGAAGGGTGCCTTCCGGACGAATGTTGAGAATGGATACAGTGCCACTGCCAAATATACCTTCCATCAAGCTTACATACTCTTCTATGTGTTCATCAGGTATGAAAACCTGAATTGTTCCGGCAAAACCTCCGCCATGTACCCGGCAAGCTCCTTTTTGGACTTTGTTTATGAAGTTTTCCGTCACAGCCAAAGCCAGGGTAACTCCTTGCTCCTGTGGGTTTTGGTTGGAATAACAGTTCTGCAGGAAACGCCATGAGCTGCTGCCTGATTCCTGAACCAGCCTCAGAAAATCATTAAAGCGATTTTCTGCCAAAGCTTTTGCCTGCTCAACTACTCTCCGGTCATCATTGAAAAAATGTATGGCCCGCAAGATTGCACGGTCTCCTGCCTTTTCTCGAAGCAAAGGGATGTTATGAAGGATATCGTCCAAAGATAATTCTCTTAATACCTGTTTTCCAAGAGTCTGAGCTGCCAGCTTCATTTCACGAGGAACATCGGCGTAATCCTGCGTCAGGTCTGCATGGCTGCCTCCTGTATCCACTACCAGAATATGATAAGCATAGGCTGCCATGTCAAAATCTACCTTTTGATAGACTGCTTTCTCGCTGTCTTTAAAATCAATGGTAATAAATCCACCAAGGGCGCATGCCATCTGATCCATTAAGCCGCTTGGTTTGCCAAAGTAAACATTTTCTGCATATTGCCCAATCCGTGCCAACAAAGCTGGTTCCAAAGAATTGTTATTGTACAGGGCATTCAGTATAGCAGCCAACAAAACCTCAATGGAAGCAGATGAGCTAAGACCAGAGCCTCTTGCAACCGAGCTGTTTATGTATGCATGAAAGCCACCGATGGAATGACCCAGTTGTTTGAAGCGTGCAGCGATTCCCCGTATCAGCGCTGTAGTTGTTTCTGCTTCATTATCAATGATATCTAAAACAGACAAATCCACTTGAAAAGCATCAGGATAGCCTTCGGAATAAACAGTAATTTCATTGTCCCCGGTTTCGGTTACTGCAGCTATGGTATCAAAATGCACAGCAGCCGCTAATACATGACCTGCATTGTGATCCGTATGGTTGCCTCCTACTTCCGTACGACCAGAAGTGCTGAAAAGCTGTATTTCTTTTTTATCTTCCGGATAAAGAGATTTGAAGGTGTTGATTAACTCTTTATATCTTAAAATCTGTTTTTCAATGGTTTCTTCATTTTTGCCATAAAGGCGAGAAAACACTTTCCTTGTATTGTTTCCTTCCAGTATCGAAGTCCAATCTTTCTGCATTGTTGATTTCCTCCCTGAATAGCAGCATTTGCCATTGGCTGTATTCATTATACCTTTTACGCATAGTGATTTCAATATGAGGAAAGAACGTCTGCAATCCGAAAATAACGCAAAATGAGCCCATATGTAAATCAGTCGGCACAAAATACAACAAACCAAAAAAATATATTCATTCTCTCTTGGTACTATGATATAATTATTCCAACACGTAAGGAGGCGATATTCGTGGATGATAAAACCTTTGAATTAATGGAAAAGATGTATAGTGAGTTTATTAACTTTAAAAAGGATATGACTGAATTCCGGAAGGAAACTAATAAAAGATTTGATACTGTTGATGGTCATATCATACGGATTGAGAATGAGCATGGCAAAAAGCTTGACGCACTCTTTGATGGTTACAAGCAAACCTATGAAAAGCAACGAGAGCACGATAAACGATTTGATGATGTTGAAACGAAGCTGGACAAGCTCTCTACACAAGTAAACAGTCACGAATCAAAACTTAAGGTTTTGGGGGGTGGCAGGAAGAAATAAAACAGAAAAGGCTGTACAGTAACTAAACTTGGTTCCTCAATATTGTCCAGCTCTAATGACTCGCTATGACTGGGTATTGGTATTCTGGGGCGCGGCATAAATTCTGTTTTGTACTTGTCTTCCCCATACCGCATACCAAAGTAGAACATAAGAAATATCAGTATCCAGACGATGATTTTCCTTAGCTGAAGTATGGGCTCTTTATATAAGCCAACTGCATTTCCTACCAGATAACCGCCTATAAGACCACCGATATGTCCCCAATTATCAATACCGGGATTGACAAAACCGTAAAAAAGGTTAAACCCTATTATGATAAGCAATCGAGGACCAAATATCCGCCGGAAAATGTCCTTGTTCCGCCTGCCAAAATAAAGCAGGGAACCCATTAATCCAAAAATAGCACCGGAAGCCCCTGCTGAAATGCTCGAACTGAATATATAACTCAACAGACTGCCCGTTAAGCCTGAAATCAGGTAAACTACAATAAATTTCATCTTGCCAAAAAGACTTTCAACAATTGGACCATAGATATATAAGGCATATGAATTAAAGAACAAATGCAATACTCCAATATGCAGAAACATGGCAGTTAATAATCTCCAATATTGTCCATAAGCAATCAGGATATTAACCTTTGCACCAAACAGAATGAGTTGCTCTCCTTGATCCCACCCATACAAAAAACCAAACAGACTCATGAGCAGATATGCCAGAATATTCAAACCTAACAATACATAGGTAACATATGGCGGGCGCCTGTTAACATTTATTAAAGGCCCTTCGTTGTATGGCCTATAACTCTCATCCACGTAATTCTTTTCCTCCAAAACCTTATATTCATCATTGATAGGATATTTTCTGTACCAATGTTCTTGCATAGCCCCTCCTGAATGGGTACTACTCTCATCTCATACTATACACCACAACAGGATAAGTGAAAACACTTTTTACCTAAAATTCCGGTAAACCTGGAACAACTGACATTTGAGCTTTGGTGTAACCTGCCTTATCCAGACATTGGATAAAATTCTGCCTGTCCGGAATCCAGGCTCGAATAAATGTGCCATTTCCAGAGAGATCCGCCTTGGATAAAGATGCCGGTAACAAACAAGAATTTCCTGCCAATATGGTTTCACAACCATCTTTATAATACAAATTTCCCTTTCCTTCAATACATGTTAAGGTTTGGAATCGTTTACCATCCATCATAAGATTCATCGATCCATCTATTTTCAGCTCATCCATGGCAAAATATTTTAAAGCTGCATATAAAATGCGCTGCCCCCCAGATTCCATCAACTGGAGCCCAGGCAGGCTGCCTTTTGGATTCCCATGAAAATCTATGACTTCCAAAGCTTTATCTATATGAAGTTGTCTTTTATGTCCGTTGCTGTCTATCCTGTTCCAGTCATATACTCTATAGGTGGTATCGGAATTTTGCTGAATTTCACAGACGAGGACTCCCGCCCCAATGGCATGAACCAAACCTGCTGGTATATACAGCACATCACCTGCTTTTACCTCCAACTCCTGCAGACAAATCTGCAAGTTGCCTTCTTCTATTCTTTGGCGGAAGCCTTCCTTATCACAATTTTCTCTGACACCATATACCAATTTGGCACCTGGCTTGGCATCGATGATATACCACATTTCTGTTTTGCCAAGCTCTCCATCTTCATAAAGCCCGGCATACACATCATCAGGGTGAACTTGAACTGACAAGTCATCCTCTGCATCCAGGATTTTAATCAGCAGCGGGAATTTTTGAAAATCCTTATTGTATACTGCTGACCCCAACAATTCTTCTCCATGCTTGTCAATTGCCTCTTTCAGGGACATCCCTTTCATGGCACCGTTTTGAATGATACTCATACCATTTTCATGACAGGCTATTTCCCAGCTCTCACCGATTTTATCATGACTAAGCTGTCTGTTATATTTCTCAGCCAGCTTACGACCGCCCCATATTCGTTCCTTATGTATATGACAAAAAAATAAAGGATACAGCATTCACACACCTCACGACTATTAATTCCGCCCTCTGACTCTCTTACGGTTTTTATTATAGTATGTTTTTAAAAAATTAGAAAGTAAATCTGGCAAAGCAAAACCCCATTCATCAAGAAAGGTTTGAGAATCTTAACGAAATTAGTTTCTAATCACTCATGCGGAAGGATAAAGTATACAGGCTATCGCTTAAATGCACGTTTTCGACTATGACATCAGGAGGAGTTGCAATATCAACAGCTGCAAAATTCCAGATGCCCTTTACACCGGCGTTAATCGCCTGGTCGGCTACATTCTGGGCTTTTTCCTTAGGTGTGCAGATAGCTGCCATATGAATCTGATTTTCGGGAATAAAGCTTTCCAACTTGTCAATATCGTATACAGGAATACCACGAATGGACAAACCAATCAGCCTGGGGTTGATATCAAAGAGACCTTTTATCAGAAACCCTTCCTTTTCAAATCCAGTATAATTAGCGAGTGCCTGACCTAGATTTCCGGCACCAATTACTATGAAATTATTATCGTTCGTTAAACCAAGGATCTTATGTATTTCCCGCCGCAGTTCACAGACATTATATCCATAACCTTGCTGTCCAAAACCTCCAAAGCAGTTGAAGTCCTGTCTGATCTGCGAGGCAGTTAAACCCATTCTCTGGCTGAGCTCATTGGAAGAAATTCTTTGCATCCCGTTTGCTTCCATATCAGTTAAATAACGGTAGTATTTGGGCATACGCCTCATAACTGCTTCTGAAACATAATTCTTTTCTCGTGCCAATTCCGAAACCTCCTATCTGAACTGAAGTCATCACTTGTCAAACATTTATCAATTAAAGTATACCATTTTTTTCAATTCCTTGTCAATCGTGCTCAAGTCCTCGTCTTTTCAATGCCCGATGTTTCTGATAGAATAGCATGGACAGTAAACTTATGTAACATCTTAGACTCTCATAAAATCCTTTCAATGTCATCCTGTGCATTTGCGAAGATCTATCCTGTCCAGATTCCTCACAAACTCGGAATGACAAGATTTTAGTGTTGACAGTCTACCAAGGAGAGAAATATGATTCTACTATCATGCGATAAAATAACAAAGTCATTTGGTGTTAATACCATTTTAAATGAAATATCCTTTTCAGTCAATGAAGGAAATAAAATGGGGGTAGTTGGACCCAACGGGGCTGGCAAAACAACCTTGTTCAGATTGATGGTCGGTGAGCTGCCTTCCGATAGCGGTTCAATATATCAATCCAAAAAGCTCAGTACAGGATACCTTAAGCAAAATGAGTCAGTCAGCTCCTCCAATACTATTTGGGAAGAGTTGCTGCATGTATATGCCCCTGTACTGAAAATAGAAAAACAGATACGGTATTTGGAAAATCAAATTTCACAGCTTTCCAACATGGATGACCCCAAGTATCTGGAAATAGAAGAGGAATACAGCCTTCTATTGGAACAGTTTGCTGAAAAAGACGGTTATATATACGAAAGCCATATGAGAGGTATTTTGACAGGCCTTGGCTTTTCAACAGAGGAATTTCATCAGCCAATCCGGCAATTAAGCGGAGGACAGAAAACCAGAGTGGCTTTGGCAAAACTGCTATTGAAAAAATCGGATTTGCTGCTGCTGGATGAACCCACCAATCATCTGGATTTAGATGCAATTCAATGGCTTGAGAACTTTTTAAAAGATTATACCGGAACAATATTAATGATCTCTCATGATCGCTACTTCCTGGACAGCTTATGTGACTGTATATTGGGGATAGAAAATAAAAAGGCAGAATTGTATCAGGGTAATTACAGCTTATATCAGAGACAAAAGCAGGAAAACAGAGAAAATCAGAAAAAGGAATATTCATTGCAGCAAAAAGAAATACATCGGCAGGAGGAAATCATTAAACGTTACCGATCCTTTAACAGAGAAAAAAGCATTCGAGCTGCAGAAAGCCGGCAAAAAGCGCTGGACAAAATGGTGCGGTTTGAGAAGCCTGCCTATATGGAGGATGTTCGCATGTCCTTTCACGCCGGGAAGCATTCTGGGAATGATGTTCTCCGGGTTGAAGACTTGAGTATGAACTTTGATGACAGGAAGCTCTTTGAAAATGTTAGTTTTTCCATAAAGAAAGGCGACCGCGTGGGCATAATCGGTTCAAATGGAGTTGGAAAAACTACTCTGTTCCGTATACTCCTTAGGCAGATGACCCCTACTTCCGGAAATGTTCACTTTGGTACTGGAGTTGACATAGGATATTATGATCAGGACCAATCCAGCCTTTCACCTAATCGGACAACGCTGGAAGAGCTTTGGCATGCCTTTCCCGGTCTAACAGAAACTCAAATACGCAATACATTGGCATTGTTTCTCCTTAGAGGAGATGATGTATACAAATCAATCCAGCAGCTGAGCGGTGGCGAAAGAGGGCGGGTTATGCTGTCCAAGCTCATGCTGGCAGAAAAAAACTTTATGCTTCTGGACGAACCTACAAACCATCTGGACATGCCTACCAAGGAAGTGCTGGAGGATTCACTGAAGGATTACACAGGCACTTTGTTGATGATTTCCCATGATCGTTACTTTTTAAATAAAATTGTAAACAGAATTTTCGTGTTTGAAGAAAAGGGTATAACAGAATATCTGGGTAACTATGATGATTATATTGAAAAAAAGAAAAATCAAGAACAGATACAAAAGTTGGAAGAAGCAATGCCAATTGAGAAAACGCGAACTGCTCAAAGGCAAAGCAGAAGGAAAGAGCGAGAAGAAAGGGAAAAACAAAAAGCTTTCCATCAGAAGAAGCAAGATATGGAAGAACATATTCGCAACCTGGAGGAAGAAGTACATGAGTTGGAGGAGCAGCTGAATGATACGACATTATATGAAAATACGAGTAAAATGCTTGAAATACAACAAATTTACAGCCAAACAAAAGCCTCCCTGGAGAAGGCTTATGAGGAGTGGCTATTGCTTCATGAGTCTGTTGAATAATTGTACTTATCTTTGTATTTATATTCTGACTTCTGACTACTTTGGTTTCGGTTGAAAGCTGCGCTATAAGATACTGCTGTATTACATGCCTGAAAACTTGAATCCATCCGGCAGTTTCAGCCCAAAATTATTCCAGGGGAAAGAATTCAAAGCTCCATTAAACACTTCTACCAGGTCATCCCCTTCTATATCTTTCTCAAGAATCTTATTAAAGGGAGCAATATGTCCTTTAGACTCCAATAAATTCAGCCTGTAAGGCGGCTTAATAATATATGGTTCAATTTCCGATTGGCATTCTATCCCCTTACAAACACCGTCGTAAATAATCTTTTGTGCACCTTCAGGCGTTTTGCTTCTCGCAAAATACGGTCCGAAAGCTTTTTTGACTACGCCCTTTACAATTCCCGGGATCTTGTCCGATACTTCCTGTGTAATATAGTCATCTCCACTTATAAAAACGGTCCTTACTCCATAATATCCTGCCAGGGCTGCTGCCATGGAAGCTTCACTTAAATAAATTTCTCCGTCATTAATCACCCATTTGGAATGCGGTAGATTTGCACCTTCCGTTCCGGCCATAGCATGCATACCTATTAAAGCCATCACATCAAATCCATCATCAATATCCTGCAACCAAAAAGGCTGAGTGGACGCTCGGCCATGAAGGATCTCACAACGTGGATCCAACTCTTCAAATAAGATATTGTAAGCATTTCCATGACTGTCATTTACCAGAACTACCTTGGCACCTTTATCAAAAGCAGCTCTTACAGCAGCATTGACTTCCTGGGTTAGAAGTTTCTGCATTCTATGGCGATGGTGGTAGTTGCTTATGCTGTCCTCTCTTCTATTTTCAAAAAATGTGACCCCTGCAACCCCTTCTATGTCAGTTTGAATATATACGTTCATGATCCAAGTACTTCCTTTCTTAAGATTCTTCGCTGCGCTCAGAATGACGTGCTTTGATCTTTCTTAAGATTCTTCGCTGCGCTCAGAATGACGTGCTTTGATCTTTCTTAAGATTCTTCACTGCGCTCAGAATGACAAGTGCTGTCATCCTGAACAATGTGAAGGATCTATGAATTTTGTTTCGTTACATCTCCTACCATGTCTTTCTCAGCAAACAGAGCAGTTCCCCCACCTGTATGCCAAAATACTATGGTGCTGCCTTGAGGAACCTTACCGGTTCGAATATAATCCAACATACCGGCAAATCCTTTTCCAGTATATACCGGATCTAGAAAGATTCCTTCCTTGCGTGCTAATAATTGGATAGCATTGGTTGAGCCTTCATTTGGGATTTCATACCCAGGCTGGTAGTAATTTGAGTCTATATAAAAGTCTTCTTCTGATACTGTTTTATCGCTGCCAAGGTAAGCAAGAGTATCCATAGCCAATTTTGCGGTATTTTTTCCATATTCACCCGATTTTTGACTCACCGTTATTGCAATGATGGAGGTATCAGAATCCATTAATTTCTTTCCGGCTGCCAGACCGGCTAATGTGCCGCCTGTTCCGGTGCTATGAAAAATATAGTCTGCATGCTGTCCAATTTCCTTCATCTGCTGATCCATTTCCACAAACCCTGCTGCGAATCCGGAAGAACCTACAGGGCTTGCCCCTCCTCCGGGTATGATATAACACTTGTGTCCAATGGCTTCCAACTCTCTTCTACGCTCATCCGAAAGCTTCAGTGAAAGTGCGCTTGCTTCCTCTTCTGTCTTATCCTTCATGGAAATGACGTGTATTTCCGTACCCATTATTTTGTTAAGTAAAAGATTGGAACGTAAATCATCATCCGAAGGATCCACATAAGCAAGCAAATAGAGGATGGGTTTCAATCCATATTTACAACAGGCTGTAGCAGTCTGCATGGCATGATTGGACTGCGTAGCGCCAAATGTAAAGATAGTATCACAGCCTTGGGCCATTGCATCTCCCAAAAGATATTCCAATTTGCGTACCTTGTTCCCGCCAAAAAGGCTGACACCTGTCATATCATCACGTTTTATATAAAGATTGACCCCTAACTCCTCAGAAAGTCTGTCAAGTTTATGCAGTGGAGTGGGGAAAAACCCAATTGTTTTCTTTGGACGGGATAGCAGTAATTTTCTTATTGCAGTAATATCATACATGTTGTTTCCTTCCTCAGGCTTCTAGTGTTCCTGCCTGTAAACTCTTGTTACAATGAAATGCAGTAGTCATATTCGTCATTGGCTATTTTAACAGGAAGCCCAAGTCGTACTGATTGTCTGGCCTTTAATGCTACCAATGTAGCAATGGAACCATCCAATTCATTGCAGGGAGATGGAGCATCCAGCAATATACAATCTATGAAGCGATCCAGCATCTTGGAATGTCCCTTGTCAACCGCAGGATATTCAGCACTGCCCTTTTCTGCAGCGATTCGGTTTCTTTCCATGACCTTTCTATTGTAAAGATTCGAGCCTTCCCCGTTTGTAATATAGGGATAAGGATCTTTTAAAAATGGATAATCTCTGGTGTATATGCCTTCTACCCCACCTACACGCAGCTGGAGATAATGATCGATTGCAATGGAAGCTCCTTTATGATAAATTTCAATCAATTCCTTTGTATGATCAAAACTGCCTACCCCTGTTTCAAATATGGCAGCAATCGATTGATCTTCAAATTGCAGGGTAAGGACTTGGTTCACCCTGGCCCACCCTTCTGCATATACTTTTACAGGTTCTTTTCCTATAATAAAGCGAGCCAGATCTATAAAGTGACAAAGCTCTCCGATTATGGAACCTTCTCCAATCATTTCATCCAATGCATAGGATTTAAATGACATCAGGTCATCATTGACCCGCATCATCACCATGGTTGCTTCTTCTTCACGCAAGGGTAGATGTTTTTTCAACCTTTTGAATCTCCATGGCGCATCCACTGGGTTTGCTGCATGATCTCTGTATATCTTGATAGCGTCTTCCACAGCAGGAGAACATCTTCTATTAAATCCCACTACCAGTTTTACTCCGGTTTGTCGTATTACTTTCATAATACGGTAGGATTCCTCCACGGTGGTGCTCATGGGCTTTTCCACATAGATATGCTTACCGGCCAAAGCTGCATCAACTATAATTTTTTCTCTGATATCATGAGTTGTAAGAACCATTACGCCATCTACATCCGAGTCAATCAGTATTTCCTTATAGTCCGATGTTAAATAATCCGGATGATATTTATCTTTTACGTAACAAAGTGCTTCTTCTGATATATCACAACACCACTTTACATGTATTCTCGGGTTTGAATGTGCATTATCAAGATGCACATCCCTTGCTATCATACCGCAGCCTATTATTCCAATGACCGCTTTTCTCATAATATGCCTCCTGCCAAACAAAATTGTAATCTATAGCTGTCTGCTTACGAAAAATCTGTAATATTTCCCTTGTAGTCTTTTATAATAAAATCTTGATTTCTTTTTCTAAATTCATTTGGGCTTATCCCTTCATGACTTTTGAAAAGCCTTGAAAAGTAGTGAATGGATTGAAACCCAACCTTTTCGGATATAGAAGTAATTGACTCATTCGTTTCGATAAGCATCGTCTTTGCAACTTCACATCGAATGCTTTGTAAATATTGCATAGGAGTGATTGCATACTTATCCTTAAATGCACTGCAAAAATAAATCGGACTGAGGTAAGCTATGTCTGCCAAGTCTTGCAGCTTGATCTCTTTAGAATAGTTGTACCTGATATAATCCAGCACTTTATCCAACGGGCTTAAGTTCTTTTCGTGAGCGCCAATGTATTTGGCGTCAACACCGGTATTGACTGTCATGTGCTTTGTTTCCTGATTTGACAACCTGAGCAAAGAACAAAATATTTCGGTTACTAGGCATTTCAGTATTGGTTCAGTATATTCATCCTGCTTCTTGACTTCTTCTACAATATTGATGAAAGAAGATCTTATAGCTCTATCAGCTCCATCGATTTTGGTTGAAAGCTGATGCAACAGATTCTGCGTCATTACATTCTGGCTGTAAAATTTAAGCTCAATAATATTTAATGACTTGAACTGAGAAGCTTCTATAACATGCTCTACATTTGGTTTTATAAAATACACTTGGTTTACACTGGCATTATACATACTTCCACCTATGGTTATTTTTGATTCACCGTTTAGGATAAAGATAACCTGATAGTAATCATGATGATGCATCTTAATAATATGTTTTGGATTATAAGTGCACTTCGATATCCATAACAAGTCCAAGTCTATATACATATAGCTGCCTCCCAATTTTCCAGAATAGTACATTGCTGGTTGTTTTTTCAGTTCTGAGAGATTGTGTTGTTACAACAATTTATTGTTGTTAAAAAGTAAGCAGAACCACAGTCTGCTATTATTCAAAGCTGCAGTCTGCTTCCTCACAACCTATATATATTTCTACCTTTACTTTCAAATTTCCTTTATAATATCCTGTAATTTTTAACTATCATTATTTTGTTGGTTTTCCTACAGTACTTCTCCAGTTCGTAAGCTGCTCTTGAACTTCTTCAACTATCTTTTTTGAACCATTAGACTCAAGCTTGGCGATGAAATCATCGACGGTAGCATCAATATCTTCCTGCATACCGCTTAGCAGGTTGGTGCTGGAGTCGTATTCTGCAATAACACTGGAGCAAGCAGCGATTTCATTGGATATGTTCGAAGTATCTACAACAAATCCCAGGTTTGTATCCTGTATTGAGCTGTCATTCAAAGCTTTCAATAGATTCGGAAACTCTGTAGATACAACAGAGGGGAGTTCTCCTGCCAGGATATTACCGAACTGCCATCCATACCAGAAATAATATGCAAAATCACTATAGCTTACAATATTGCCGTTACGCGGACTGATGGTTATATCAAGTCTGTCTTCATCATTAATTAGGTAATGCTCACCTTCCAAACCAAAGCGTACCATAGTAGCTAATTCTTTATCTGTATTAATGAGCTCTAAAAACATCATAGCACGTTCGGGATGTTTGGTTTGATGGGAAAGCGCTTGAATAGCTGATTGAACATAACCTGTAGTCATCACACACAGGCTGGAATTGGTGAGTACTGTCTCTCTTCCTGTATACATGTCAGGTTTAATCTCGATATAACCACCTGCAAAATTACCTGCCAGTTTTCCAGCATTAAGCAATGCTCTGTCGGGATCGAAGTTTGCATAGTCAGATGGGAAAATTCCATCATCTACTAATTCCTTCAACAATTTACACATTGCTCTATACTCATCTGTTTCATAAAGATTGAATGCAATTTCTCCGCTGCCTTTTCCTTTAAAAGCTTCTGCACTGGGGATGTTGGCTCCTACCATGGGAGCTAGTGGTTCGAAAGGATAAAATCTTTTCAACCCGTTTATCATTCCAACTATGGGAAATTGTGCAAGATCCGGCTCGTCTTCATCCCTGGCAGCCTTTGCTTCATATAAAAATGGCAACATGTCTTGCATGGTGGCCCATTCTCCATCTTGTGGAAAATCCAGATCATATTTGTCCGTCATTGTTTTATTGCATAAAAAGCTAAAACGATCGCCCATATCTTTATACGATGGTACTCCATATATATGCTGGTTGACTGTTACAGCATCCCATGCACCATCCGGTACCAGTTCATAGGTCTTCGGCGCATATTCAGGAATCAAGTCTTCTATGGGGTGAAAAGCATCCCGCTGTGCATCTATAACAAAGTCAAAATTCGAGGCGGTAAACATAATATCCATATATTGACCTGCAGTAACAGCTGTTTTAATTTTATCGCCATAGTCTCCCAATTCAAAGAAATTATATTTCACAGTAGCATTTATTTTTTCGCTTAGATAATTGTTAATTTCCGTCCATACCATATCCATATCTGGTCTTACTACATCTACTACAGAATACCAGACAAGCTCAACCGATTCAAGACTATCATCCGGTGGGGTTGCTGGAGCCTGGGTTTTTTTAGGTGTATCTGTTTTATCAGGTCCGTTAGTGGTATCCTGACAACCTGCCAACAGCAGAGAGATACTAATTAAGACTAGTAACATCCAATACAATACTTTTTTTCTCATCATTAAACCTCCCAATTTTTTTTGAAATTACGCCGCCCTTACTTAACAAGATTTGTATTTTTGGCATCACCCCTTTACACTTCCAATTGTTAAGCCCTTGATAAAGTATCTTTGGAAAAATGGATATGCGAATAGAATCGGCACTACTGCAATGACAGTAATCGCCATCCGCGTGCTCTCGGTGGGCATGGACCGCAGGAGCTCCAAGCCGGCTTGCGTATCAGCAAACTCAGCATTAGATTTAATAAACTCAATATTACGTTGGATCTTTTGAAGCAAGGTCTGCAATGGAACCAGCTTGGGATTATCTATATATAACATGCCCGTGAACCAGTTGTTCCAGCGGCCTACCAAGCCGAACAATCCAATGGTGGCAAGACCTGCCTTTGATAATGGTAAAACGATTCTGAAGTAGATGGAATAATCTGTAGCACCATCAATGATTGCCGCTTCAAAAAGGCTGTCGGGGATACTGGTCTGGATGAATGTACGGAGGATTATTATATGAAATGCATTCACCAAACCGGGTAATATCAGCACCCATATGGTGTTATCCAAATGCAGATAACGTACATTCAATATATAAGAAGGAACCAAACCACCGGAGAAAAGCATGGTGATAAAAGTAAAAACAGTCAGGAATCTCCTTAATGGGAATCTTTTTTGTGCCAGTACATAAGCAAACATGGACATTACAAACAGACTGAGGAAGGTACCCACAAAAGAATAAAATATCGTTACTTTATAGGAATTCAATATCTGTGTACCTGTCTTGGCTAAATTTTTATATGCTGCAAGTGAATACTCCGATGGGAAGAAGGAATACCCATTCATTACAATGCTGTCTGCGCTTGTAAAAGAAATTATCACAACCAGAATAAGAGGAAGTACAATCAATAGAGACACCAATATCAATATTGCTGAAATGGATACATTCCATTCTGCGGAAATTTGGTTGAACTTTCTTTTTGCCGCCATATAAGTTGCTCCTTTTTAACGTATTTCCATATTATTATCCTGAATAAATTTGCTTTATCAGCGAACTTATTTGCTGGAACCCAGTCAGGGAGTGCGCTTGATGGTAATTAAAAAGACAATGTCGTTAAATTATATTCTGACTCCTGACTTCTGACTTCTGACTTCTGACTTTAAAACATTGCATTTTCGGGGGATACTTTGGTTACCAATTTATTGGCCGCCAATACAAGTATGAATCCTACAATTGACTGATATAGACCTGCAGCTGTAGCCATACCGGCATTGTTCAATGTTGTTAATGAACGATAAATATAGGTATCAATTACATCAGTTACCGGATACAGCGGACCGCTATTTTGGGGAACAGTATAAAACAAACCAAAATCTGCACGGAATATCCCGCCAATAGATAAAATCAACATAATTGTTATAATCGCCTTCAAATGTGGCAAGGTGATATACAATGCCTGTTGAAACTTACTGGCACCTTCCAGTACTGCTACCTCATAATATTCCTCTGAAATGCCGGAAATGGATGCAAGGTATACAACAGCCTGGTAACCTACTCCCTTCCAGAGGTTAACTGCCACCAGGATAAATGGCCAGTATTTCGGTACCATATACCAGTTTATTTTGTTATATCCCAAGGCCATCAGCATCCTGTTAAGGTAACCGTTGTTCAAACTTAACATGGAATACACGATAATGGATACGACAGTCATGGATAGAAAATAGGGCATAATGAACTGGGTTTGCAGTGTCTTTGCCAGTATCTTACTGTGTATCTCATTTAACAAAATGGATAGCAAAACAGCAAAAAACATATTTAAAAAGATAAATACCACATTATAACAAACTGTATTTCGTGTAATGACCCAGGCGTCCGTTGTGGTAAACAGGAACTGAAAATTTTTCAAGCCTACAAAATCACTTCCAAAAATACCTTTTGCTATATTCAGATCCTGAAACGCCATAATAAGTCCAAACATAGGTATATACGCGAATATCAAAAGCACCAGCACAGCAGGCAGAGCCATAACATATAGTGCATGATGTTTTTTAAAATCCAACTTTTTCAAAAACAGAAAAACTTTTGACATTGTATTTCCTCCATATGCTGAAATATAGTTGGTTATCTACAAAATTAGGGTATATTAATTATAAGTATTACTAGATATTTTGTCTTTACATTATATAATTATACTTTTGCATTATATAAAGATTGATGCATTATGAATTTTAGAAACTTTCTCTAAAAATAAGCTCAGGATTATGAATCGGGTTGTTAAGATTGAATTGTGTTTTTGGTAAAGCCCTGCTGATTCCAGGAAAATTATCCATATAACAAAAAGCAGGCAGGTTACCTTGGTGCAAGGCACTTCTGCTGCTTTTTTCGTGTTTTTTCAAGTAAATTTACTTCAATAATCTGATCCTTCTGAAATCTTCATCTGTCAATGCCCCAAAATGGAAAATTGTACATCCCTTTACCCCATTTTCAGAAGCATATTGTAACTGACGAATTAATTCGCCAGAGCTCAACTCTCCTTTATCACTATTGCGTCCAATGCCTGCAAAGTAGATTGACTTTCCATTTTTCAGCAGTTGAATGTGTTCATCGACAAAATCCTTAAACGTATTAAAATCAGGGCTGTAGCTCATAGGGGATATAACATCCACCAGACCTTCTTTAGACCATTCAACCCAGTCCTGTCCTTCTGCCAGAGCAAAATGTGTATATTTTTCCCTGGCTGCCATAGACAGTTCAATACCAGCTGAAGAGGTAAGATTCCTTATTTTCTGAACGAATCCCTTAATAAACTCAGCGCGCATTGTCAGCTCCTTGTACAGTTTCCCGGGATCTTTCATATCCTCGCCTGAAAATACTTCCTTTCCAAACCAGTTTATTCTATATTCTCTGCATGCAGCACATTCACATGGATATTTCAATGAATAGGAAACATTGGGATACCTTATATAATCAAGATGAATGCCTTGAATTTTGTAATTCTCGATTGATTCCATCATAATATCATACACAAGTTTGCAGTTGCTTTCCTGAGAAGGACAAGCAACATGACCGCTGGCATGACCTTCAGGAGCCCCATTTCCAATAAAAGGCTTTGCCTGGTGCTTTCCCAGGGACGCGAATGCAACAACAGGGTGGACCTCTATATTGTATTCACCAGCAGTTTCGATTATTTGTTGCAACAGATCTCCTTGCGTAACTTGTTTTAGAAACCTTGATGGATAACATGATTCTCCGTATAGGCATGCAAATGGGTAATATATACCAATACCGGCTTCAGACATCTTCTTGAAATCACTTCTTATTTTTTCCGGCTCATTTGAATAACTCATAATAGGATGAGCCCATACAGCTATCTTCATAAAATTTTCCTCCCCTTGTATAATCTTTGTTTACTTCAGGTATATCGGTAAACTTCGGAATTTCCGGTTCTAGATTTTTATTATTTGCTGCTCTCTATGTGAAATATAGGCATTTTCTAATAATTCTGTTAATGCTTCACCTTTTTTTGTATCAAAAGGTATTGGTTTACCATGTATTATTCCATCTATCCACATATGCATTGCCGTTGGTAGAGGATCCGGTAAACTATCCGGGATTATCCACCCATCTATACCTAACTTCGTACTGCGAATTTTAACCTCACTGCCAACTTGTATTAATGCTCCTTCTGTTCCCAAGAGTTCAAAACAATTAGCTGACCAGGGGGTAATAAATCCAGTTTCCAACACTGCGATCGCTTTGTTTTTGAATTCTACAACAGAAACTGCATTATCATCAGCAGGTTCGGGACAAAAATTGGTGTTAAATACAGAAGCTATGCGATTTGGCTGCCCCAATAGATAGGCTGCAGTGTACATTGGGTGACAGCCTAGATCCATCATAGCTCCGCCTCCGGCTTTTTCAACATCATACCAATAATCTGGCAGCCATCCTAAAATAGTACCTCCATGTGCTGACCGCATTCGCATGTAGTTTACATCGCCCAGGAGGCCTTCATCCATAACCTGCTTTGCATATTGAACAAAAGATGTTGTAAGATTTGGATGAGAAATGCAGAACTTAACATTATTATTTGCTACCGCTGTGGAAATCTTCCTGCATTCGTCCAGTGTCGGAGCCATTGCCTTCTCAGTAAATATATGTTTTCCGGCATTTGCAGCCAAAACCATCACATGACAATGATCTGATGTCGATGTATTTATTATAACTGCATCAACATCGTCGCGTTTTAATAAAGTATCCAAATTTTCTTCACAATCTACTCCCAATTCCTTCGCCCAATTTAACCCTCTCTCGGCATCTTCATCCCATATACACGAAATACGAGCATCATCTGAATTGCGCACTTGTTTGGCATAATCCGATGCATGAACATGCCACTTGGACAACATCGCTACATTAATCATTTAATTCTCTCCCTTCTTATATTTTTCTTGTAATTCAGGCAATCAATCTTAATTCTTTTTATAGCTTGGTGTTATGTAAATTCTATCATAGAATACTTAATTTTATATCAGTTTCAGCCTTGCTAAGCCAAAGAAATCTTTGTAAGCGTTAAGCATAGATAGATAGTTCGGCAACGGTACGCTGGCAGTGATTGCATTGCTGGCCGTAAAAAGATGCCCTCCTCCACCCCAGCCATCTTCCAGGCATCGTATGGTCATTTTCGCAATGGCTTCCGGGGATTCATAACTGAGCACCTGCCCGCAGTCCATATTGCCAACAAAAACAATTCTGTCTCCATATTCTTTTTTTAAACGAGCCAGATCCATGCCTGCTCCCTGATCAACTTCGCCGTATGCATCCACACCAGTACCGATAAGAAAATCATCAAGTACATCCCACAAATTACCATCGCTGGCATTGCAGGCATATCGTCCCAGCTTGTGGATAGTATCTGCAAGCGTCCTGATTTCCGGCATGATAAATTCTCGATAGGCTTGTGGAGATATTATCGGTCGGTTCCCGGCAAAATCCCCACCGATGCCGATGATATCAATTCCCAACTCTTCATATCCTTTTATAATGTTTAGAGCCTGTATCGTCATAAGCGAAAAATGCTCGCTTGCAGTCCCGGGATCCAGCAGCATGGTTTGCATCAGATCCGTATCCGACCACACGCCATGAGTGAAGGCAGGGGCATAGATTGGTAAATCAATGCCTCGGTTTTCCATTTCCTCTCGTATGTATACATACCCCAGATAGCGTTGATCATCCAATTGCTCCCTCACCAGGGTTTGATGGGAACGGTTGCGCAACCTGACAGCTTCGACAGGATCCTCACAGTATGGCACTTCTTTCTCTGGCTGCCCCGCCTGTTCAAC
>ENA-UOOM01000970-UOOM01000970.1-fermentation-metagenome-genome-assembly--contig:-NODE-970-length-29714-cov-11.501332_pt1 | contig 29714 bp, 23 predicted proteins | sample MGYA00245781_ERZ724031 | MGnify/ENA primary metagenome ERZ724031 (study PRJEB28704, sample SAMN03018317) | fermentation metagenome | biome: anthropogenic terrestrial biome; feature: soil; material... | reverse complement strand
ACGCTTCTTAGACGAAGCCCCATACATCCACCACCACATTGGAGAACGCAACAAATCCAACCTGAAAAAGATGGAAATTTTTTTCAAGAAATGGAAACAATATCCCGAAGCGTGGAATTGGTATCACTTGTCGCTGGTGAAAAATAACCGCAAGGCAGAAGCCGACAAATTTCTTCAGAAAACCCTTGAGCAATTCCCCGATTATCTTTTTGCCCGAGTGAATGAAGCAAAGCAGTTTATCAAGAACGATCAAGAAAACAAAGCGTTGGGGTGGGTTGGCCAAACACCGGATCTGCAGCGCTTGTTTCCGGAGCGCACCTTGTTTCACGTGGGCGAAGTAGCAAACTACTATTCCGTTTACATTGAGTTGGAATTGAAACGCGGAAACATCGATAAAGCCGAAGAGTACCTGCAATTGCTGCAAGGGTTGGAGGGAGCCGAGAATTTTAGGGAACTATATCAAGAAAAGATCATGATATGTCGGTTAAATAAACTGGGCGAACGCTTTTCCCAATACAAAGACATAAGACCCGAGTATGTGAAGCCGGAACCTCCTGCCGAATATTCGCACCGGCCATTTGTTCACAAGGAAATAGAACGACTGCTGGAACAAGTAGATTATCTCGAACGCGCGCAGATAGACAAGATCATGGCGCTTCCGCGTGAAACAGCCATTGCCGATTTGGAACAAATTCTCTACCGCACGCTTTTTGAATATGCCGATGAAGATTACGATCGCGAAAATTATTTCTCCCTGCCGCACGCCGTTTGGTTTCTGTACGCCTTTCGTGCGGTGGAAAGCATGCCACTGGCAAGTTATCTGCTGAAATGGGACGGCGAAACGCTCGATTATTGGTACGGCGATCTTTTTATTAAAAACGTATGGCCTCTATTTTTCATTTTTTTGGAGCACGATCCCGTACCGCTTCTTGAAATCCTGTACCAACCCAGCCTCGAAGCATCCGCAAAAGCAGGGTTGATGGAAGCCATGGAACAATTCGCCTTCCATTATCCCGAACGCCGGAACGAAGTAATCGGCTGGATGGACGATTTGTTGCAATTCTATATTGATAACTGCGAAAACGAAGATGTCCTTGATGCCACTATGACGAGCTACATCGAATACAGCGCGCTCAACCTCCGCGCCGTGGAACTTCTTCCCAAACTAAAAATTCTTCACGAAACGGGAAGCATCGATGAAATGATGTGCGGCGATTACGCTGATGTTGAGGATGAAATGCACAGTAATAGCGACAGGATCGATAAGCAAACCCTGCCTTCCATTTACACACTTGCTGAAGACGAAAGGCGATTCATGGAAAACTCGTACAACTCTTTCAAGGAAGAAGAGAGAAAAAAAGAGGCAAAAGCCTTGATTCCCTCACTTGGTCCAGACGAGGGACATATGCCCAAAGTCGGCCGAAACGAACCCTGCCCGTGCGGGAGCGGCAAAAAGTTTAAGAAATGCTGCGGAGGATGAAAGAAGCGACAGGGAGAGGGGGTGACTTGGAGAGGAGGCGACAGGGCGAGGGGGCGACGAGGAGAGAGGGCGAAAGGGCGAGGGGGTGACAGGGCGAGAGGGAGAGAGGGCGAGAGGGCGAGAGGTGATTTGGCAAGGGGGTGATGTAAAGCAATTCAACAACAGGATAAGGAGTTAATTTCAATCGCAATGTGGAGACGAAGATAAAGGGGTATTTCGAACGAATATGTGGATTATTCCTCAAAAACATGTTCTTTACGTTGCTCCATTAAAAATAAACTGCTAATTTTGCCCACAATTTAGTTAGTAGCAGCATACACGCTACGGCATACTTAAAAATAACATACGGTTTATGACCTTTAAACAAAATGCAATTTTTATGCAACGAAAATATACCCTTACCGGATTATTAACCATTGTCTTGTTGTTTTTCTCCGTAACCTTGTCCGCTCAAATGAGCGACCAGCAGGTTATTCAGGAGTTGCGTAAATACGAAAACTCGGGCATGTCGCAACAGCAGATACTCATCGAGTTGAACAAAAAAGGAATCTCGGCGTCACAGCTGCAACGGCTCCGGCAACAATACGAAAATCAAAAAGACGTTACCAATACCGCTGTCGAATCCAATTACGACCCGAGTGAAAACACCTTTCGCGACACGTCGGATGTGCCGGTAATAACCGCCCAATCACCTCAAACAGCCCCCGAAGAACGCGTTTACGGACAAAACTTTTTCACCTCCGGCAATCTCACCTTTGCCCCCAACATGAATATGCCCACACCGGCAAACTACGTTTTAGGATCGGGCGATGAACTTATTATAGATGTGTGGGGCGATTCGGAATTAAACATTCGCTATACCATCGCGCCCGACGGACACATTACCGTACCCGGATTGGGACGTATTCAATTGAGTGGGTTGAGCGTAAAGCAAGCCGAGACCAAAATTAAAAATCAATTTTCGACCATATACTCCGACCTCGATTCGTTGCAGCCACGTACCTTTTTAGGCATATCCGTGGGAAATGTGCGCACCATTAAAGTGAACGTGATGGGCGAAGTAAATACTCCCGGCACATACACCCTTTCGTCTTTTTCATCGGCATTTCACGCGTTATATGTTTCCGGTGGGCCCAACAGAATAGGGAGTCTGCGAAATATCCTCGTATTTCGCAACGGAAACATCGCCGCCACCATCGACCTGTATGAATATCTGATGAAAGGAAACAATATGGGCGACATCACGCTTCGGGACGGCGACATAGTAAAAGTGGACCCTTACGGAATTCTGGCGCAAATAACCGGAGAAGTAAAACGCCCCATGTGGTATGAAATGCGCGATAACGAAACGTTGGACGATTTAATCCGTTTTGCCGGAGGATTCAGCGGAAACGCATACCAGGCAAATGTTTCGCTGTTGAGAAAAGGAAGCGGTGAGATGGAAGCATACACGCTGAACGACTCTCAATACGCCTACTTCAACCTGAAAGACGGCGATCAGATATCGGTAGGGAATATCCTGAATCAATTCTCCAATATGGTAGAGATATCGGGAGCCGTGTATCGCCCGGGCAAATATGCCATTGGCGATCAATTGAAAACCGTGCGCGATTTGGTTTCTATCGCAGAGGGAACAACCGGCGATGCGTATCTGCCCCGTGTATTATTGTATCGTCAGCAGGAGGATCTGACCCAGACTATGCAATCGTTCGATTTGGATGCTTTGCTCAACAACCGCATATCCGATATAGCTTTGCAAAAAAACGACAAGCTGCATATCCCTTCCGTGCTTTCTCTCGAAGACAGTCTCACGGTGTATATTGGCGGTGAAGTTCGTGCGCCGGGAAACTACCCTTACGCAACTAATATGCACCTCGAAGACATTATTCTGCGTGCAGGGGGACTGCGCGAATCGGCTTCTACAGCGCAAATAGATGTATATCGCCGGATAAAGGATCCCAAAAGCACATCTATGTCTGCTCAATCCGGAGAGGCTTTTAAGTTCTCGTTGAAAGATGGACAGATTATTTCAAGCGATACTACCTTTATCCTGCATCCTTTTGATCAGGTGGTTATACGTCGATCTCCCGGATATGAGGTGCAGCAAAACGTTACAGTCCGCGGCGAAGTGTTATTCGATGGACAATACGCTAAAATAAAGAAAGACGAGCGTTTGTCGTCGTTTGTTGAAAGAGCCGGTGGACTCACCGAGTACGCTTATGCCAAAGGCGCCCGCTTATCGCGACAATTGACCGAAGCCGAACGAAAACGGACTCGTGATGCCCTTTTAGCCAGATCTACTGCCGAAGGCGATTCTACGTATGTAGAAAACTTGAACTTTGATACGCAATACGTGGGTATCGATTTGGAAAAAGCGATGAAGAGACCCGGAAGTAACGACGACCTTATTCTTCGCGAAGGCGATGAGTTGTTTGTTCCACAATACGAAGGTACGGTGAAAATATCGGGCGGCGTTTTATACCCCAACACGGTAACCTATAGCAAACGAATGACTTTGGAAAGTTATGTTCGCCAAGCGGGAGGATATTCACGTTTGGCCATGAAAAATAAACCTTTCGTAATTTATATGAACGGCAAAGTGGCCGCGGGCCGGTGGGCAAGAATTGAACCGGGATGTGAAATTGTGGTTCCCGAACGTCCGGAACGTGAACCTATATCGCTGCAATCGCTGCTAAGTATATCCACATCGGTGGCTACGTTGGGATTACTGATTACTAATTTGATAAAATAGTGGAGGATATTCCTCTCGATTAATAGAAAATCTTATTTACGACAATAAACAAAATGAAAAAATTATCTTTATTATTGCTGTTATTCGTTGTTGTAGCAACAGTTAAATCTCAGGAAAACTATATCCGTATATCGGGCGAAGCCGGATTTGTTCTCAACTCCGAAAAAGACAAGAAAATGGGATTGGGCGGAACCGTTGCATGGCTCACACAAGATAACCTACTCTCCTTGAATCCGAATAATTACATCACGCTAAGCGTAAAAGGTTTCAATAATCCTTACGGTGACGGTAAATTGATCGGTAGTGTTCTCAACAAAAAAAGCGATGCGTTTAACTATATTATGCCCCTTGCCGGCTATCGTATTACTCAATCGGGAATTGAAAATGGGCTGTTTATCGAACCGCGTATTGGAGCAGTGTTCGGCGCAAGCTATTCGGGTTTAGCGTTCGCGCCATTGGCCGGTTATGCCTACCGGAACTTCGATTTCGGTATTTTCTGCGATATGGGCTTCGGCAGCAAAAGCAGCGCTATACTTAAAAAGAATTTCTTTACGCTGGGAGTAAGTGTTGGGTATAATATTGGATTGTGAAATCGATTGTAGTTTATAACCTCTCCCCAACCCTCCCCACAAGGGAGGGAGCGAGCTTCGATGTTTCGGGCAGCAGGTGATTTTTCAACAACTCGCACCCCGCACCCCGCAACTCAGAACTCAGAACTCAGAACTCAGAACTCCCACCCCGCACCCTGCAACTCAAAACATATGCAAGACAAAACAAATATACACACTTCAGGCGAACCCCCGGTTAGCTACGTGGGAAACAACGCTTCCGACGAAATTGATTTAAAAGACATCATCCGCCAACTGTGGGTGAAACGGAAGTTTATCCTTATCACCACCGGAATCTTTTTACTGTTGGGGATATTCATCGCCTTCACATCGCCCGTGGCATACACGGCAAGCTGCACGTTGGTGCCACAAAGTACTCAAAGGCAGGGAGGTAATTTGGGTGGACTGGCCTCTATGATGGGGGTAAACCTTGGGGCAGCCGCTTCGGGCGAAACACTCTCGCCGTCGGTATACCCGCAAATTGTGAAAAGTGTGTCGTTTTGCCAGGAAGTAATGGCAATGCCGGTTCCGATAGAAAAAGCGTCGCGAAAAATTTCGCTCTTCGATTACTATACTCACAAGGAATATCAACCTAAAAGCATCCTGGGCGGAATAAAAAAATACACCATCGGGCTTCCGGGCGTCATTCTTTCTTCCGTGCGAGGTAAAAAATCTCCTGCCGGCGCCAACACCGTTTACTCCGACAGCATTACGGGAAAAGTAATATCGCTTACCGAAGATGAAAGAAAGGTTGTGAGTATTATTCAGGCAAACATTCAATTCGAAAGCAATCCGAAAGACGGATACGTGAAACTGGGCTACACGTTTGCCGAACCCGAAGCCGTTGCCGTTATTACCGATAACATGTTTAATACGCTGGAAAAATACGTGAAGAGTTATAAGATTCAAAAAGTGCAGGACAACTTGCAATTCGTGGAAGCAAGCTATGCCGAAGCGCGCAGGGATTTTTTGCAAAAGCAGATTAATTTAGCTGCTTTTCAGGATGCCAATCGCGGCCTTGTCACAGCCACAGCGCGTACTACCGAAAGGCGATTGAGCAGCGAGTACGATATCGCGTTCACCGTTTACAGCGAGCTGGCTAAACAACTGGAACAGGCCAAATTAGCCGTAAAAGAATCCACACCCGTGCTCACGGTAATAGATCCGGTGGTGGTACCTCAAGAGAAAAGCGCACCGCGCAGATCGATGATTTTAGCCGTATTTCTGTTCTTGGGATTAGTGATTGGCATTGGCTGGGTGCTGATAAAACCGTTTTTTCAGGATATAAGGGAAAGTGTGAATGTAGAGACGTAGTACACTACGTCTTTTAGTTATGAGTTATGAGTTCTGAGTTCTGAGTTCAAGAGCAAAGAGCAAAGAGCAAAGAGCAAGGAGCAAAGAGCAAGGAGCAAAGACTTTAGACGGATAGATATTTAGATTTATGATTATCGTAATCTTTACCTAAAACAGGCTGGAGACCTAATTTAATTCAGCCCTACCCAACGGGTAGGGTAAAAATCAGACTTCGGTTAGCGGACTGAAAGTCCAACTTAAATGTAACGCTACTAAGGTTCATTGGATAAAAATAAGGTTTTTGTCTTCGATATCTCCAAACCTTATTTGAGCTTCCAACCTTAGTAGACAGGCAATATGCTGCTGAAAATAACCTTATTACCTTATTCAGGAGGCAACCCGAAAAGTTGTGGAGCAAAATAAATGACCATTTGAAAAGGTTATTAACGCCACAAACCTGCCCGCCAGCAGGCGGGGTGGCAACTTAATTGGCTCCGCCGAACGTTGTTTCAGCCCAATGCAACGCGTTGGATAAGCAATTGCGGCCCCAATTTCGCCTTGAAAAGGCAGCTTAATTTTTTAAGTTGGGCTTACAGCCCGCCGATCGTGTATTAACATCATAAACCCAACGCGTTGCATTGGGCTGAATTAAACTAGGCTTACAGCCCGTTAAGGAAGATTGGGTGTATTAAAATGAAATTCAGATTTATTCATTTTATATCCCGCAAGTCCACAAGTTTTCAGATTGAGCCTATTCAGATTGAGATTCTTATCCGAAACTCAGGTTTAACTGTTCAACTGTTTATCCAATTACAAACTACAAACTACAAACTACAAACTGTCTGATGTCTGAGATCTTAAACCTGAAACCTTCATTCTTCAACATATCCACAAAAAAGTAAAGATTTTTCATAAATATTTTGGAAGTCTCCATAAGTTTTGTAATTTTACAACGAAATACTGTTTAAATGGTGTTTAAATACCATTTAAATTGAGTTTAAGTTTTATTTTTAATTTTTTAAGCAGGAAAAATCTATATTGTTTCAGGGGAAAGAACAATATTATAAATGGCATCAGGTTAAAAGAGTTCATCTAAAAACAAAAAGAAACAACAAACAGACAAAACAAAAAATAAACATTTACGATCCGGTTTTCCCCACAGAATTTACGCTTTAAAACAAATTTAGTAAAACTCGCATTCTTCGAGAGTTTACGCGTTGTTGTCTTCTTTCTTGTCAGTTGAATCTTCTTTTTAAACTTTTTCAGCGTAACTGCTTTATTTGCCATCAACAACAGAATGGGTAAACAAAATGCGTTTCATTAATTCTCACATTATTCACATTGATATAAAAAAAACGAAGATCACGCTCCCGCTCGTGACCCTCGTCTTGTTTGCAAAACCTGGAGTTGCCGCTCCGGTTATGCTACTTCCTCATTAGAATCATCCTGTAAGGGTAATTCCGGATTGGAAGTCTCTTCTTCAGTTTTTTTCTCGGTTACTTTTCGTGTTTTTCTGCTCAACACAAGAAAACGATAGTAATCGAGAAATTTTTTTAAAGCAAGAATAGCAGGCTTGTAATTCTCTTCGCCGTTAATCCCGACTCCCGTCTGAATAACGTTGAATAGCAAGCGTACATCTTTGTCCGCGGCTCGGCGGATAGACTTGGAATCTACGGGTTGCACCTTAGAAGCGTTGTCCTTCCCCCGGTTAAACACCTCTTTAAACGTCTCGTTAAGCGATTCAAGCTTCTCCATCAAAGCAGTAAGCGACAATGCGACAAGCGCATGGCTTACTTTTTCTTTGGTTTTGGCATCGCTTACAATTTCATTTATGCGCTCCGTAAGAGCTGCATATCCCAACCGGTAAAGAGTGTTGCCGTGTTTACTCAGCCATACGCTCAGCGTAATAGCCGCCTGTTGTTCCTCCGTAATGGTGGAGCGGGCCAAAGACCTCACCTGTCCGCGCAGCGATACCAGCGTCTGCCCTCTTTGCGCGTGCAGTTTCCTCAACTCCGGAGTCAATTCCTGTTTTAAAGATCGCACTTTTACCAATTTCAGCGGTTCGAGGTGCGATTTCACTCTTGCCGCCGCTTCTTTCACGTTCTCGTCGTCGGGAACGTATTTGTCCATTACTAAACTGATCTGTTCAATAAGGACGGGGTGTTCATCGTTGCGTAGCAAAGAGAACCACCCGGATGTCAAATTATTTATCATATTTCCTGATATTTTAAATTATTTATAAAAGATTGCATTCGTATCAGGCGGGAGATCAAATAACCCAACAATCTGAAAACAAAGATAAAAAAATTAAGTTAACATTTACAACCTTTGTACTAAAAAGTTATCAACTAAACGACAAGTTTTCCAAAATAAATTCTATTGAACTGAAAAAGAGTGGTTTATTTTTTATTTTTTGATAAAAAATTTCCCTTTAATCAGTTTTGGCTGATTATCAATGTAATCATTGTGCAGATTACTCTCGTTATACCAACGATTTCTATTTTTAAGAATGTGGGAATAATTATTCCTGTCAGAATCTGACAAGCCCCCTGGCAGTTAAAATGATGTATTTTATACAATATAAGTATCATCAAACAATTATTGCTATGTTTTGCTATGTTTTATTTTATTATATGTGATGCTCTTTTGAGCGTATTTTGCCTTTTTTCTCGCTTGATTAGCCCGCTAAACGCACTCGAAAAAAGACAAAATCCATCTCAAAGTGCCGTTTAAGCGAGAGCAATAGCAAGCTTGCTTGCTAATTGCCGAGCGTAGGCACTTCGATTATATCAAAATAGCGATCAAAAACTATATCAATAATTCTTTTCTGCTACTTACTACTGTTCAGTTAAGATTAAAATGTAGGATTAGATAAAAGATATCTCGCTTCGCTCGATATGACAATGGGTTTTTTAAAAAGAGCAAGTCGGCGGCGTAGCCGCCGACTTGCTCCCCCACAAATAGTTTGGGTCATTTCGAACGAAGAGAGAATTGAAAATCGACGTAGTCAAATCTAATGAGATACTCGAAGCCGTCATTTCACAATTAACTTAATACTAATTCTACTTTGATAAATTCGTTTTGTGATTTTACAGAAACGGCGCTACGCACCTTTTAGCTGCATTTTCACTCATCGGCTACAAATGATTTGGGCGCTACGCACCAAAAACAGCGTTGAAATGTATCGCTCAACAGGAAATTTTTCCGGAAACCAAGCTGCGTAGCAGCTATTTCATTTGTAGCCCTACGGATAGTAATCCAATGATGAGGTGCATAGCACCGTTTCCCGATTTTTAATCTGTCAAAGTAGAACTAATAATGAACACCATAAGTCATCATGCCTGCGGCAGACAGGCTCTCTGCGGCCGAAATGACAAAAAGACCTCTCTATAGATCACGCTCCCGATGCTCGGAACGGAAAACGGTGCATCATTGTGCGCGACCCGAAAGGTCGAACAGAATATTGTTCAACGCCCTTGGCGTTGGGTATGTATCTATCCCCGATAGGGGCTGTATCATTAGTACACAGATGACACGGATGAAGTAGATTTTCACTGATAAAGAAAAAGTATATTTCTATATTATACTGATTATTAAGATTGTAAAATCTGCGTATATCTGTTATCCCAATAGCTATCGGGAGTGTTATCCGCGTACTATTTCACTTTTGATACAGCATCCTATTTTTGTTCGTCCCATTCGCGGCACAAAAGCAGAACGTAACAACTCTGCTTGTGTGAGGAAAGTTAGAGGGGGAACCAAAACATCGTTCCATAACAGTTAAAAACTATTATTCAACACTCTTTTAAACCTATACTGCTCGTATCCAGCAAGTAAAACATAAATCCTGCTTGGAGAAAAGATAACCACTGTCCGTCCAACATACAAGACGGTATATTGCTCGCTCGTTTTTCTGTTTTCTCATCCGTTGGAAAACCCAAGATGTTAAGAAATACCCATCGTCCAACGTATGGGATAATGCTGCAATTGCTGAATTACTCTAAACCTGTCTATATATTTTAACAAAGTCAATCCGCCGTACCTTTTTTCAGGATGTTGGAAAACAGAAAATCAAAAATGCAAAGCTATTTCCAATATGCCGGATGATACTTAGCTTGGGATATCTTACCCCTTGCAGAACGCACGGCTATTGTTGAATAATCGGGATGCAGATATGTTTTGTGTTTGTAAAGCCGAAGTATTTTGGTTCCGGCAACTCTCCCATGTATTGAAATTGTAATGTTTTTGTTTCTTGATACTATCTGCAATCTTTTTTAAGTTCCTAATATATGGGAGCAATATGATATTTTGATGGTTTTTGATTGGGGTTTGGGGGATTTGTTGTAAATTTGCAGGAAAAAATTCCAATGAAAGAATTGTTGTTAAAAAGAATTCAGCAAAAAGAAATCGTTGTTGGCGTTGTTGGCTTAGGTTACGTAGGACTTCCCCTTGCCGTTGAAAAAGCCAAAGCCGGATTCAAAACCATTGGTTTTGATGTGCAGGATAAAAAAGTTGAAATGGTAAATTCGGGGCATAACTACATAGGAGATGTGGTGGACGAAGATTTAGCCGAAATTGTTGAAAAAGGAATGTTATCGGCTACTAACGATTTCAGCTTTATCAAAGACGTTGACTTTGTGGCCATATGTGTTCCTACTCCGCTGGACATTTATCAGCAACCCGATATCAGTTATGTAAAATCGTCAACTGAAGCAATCGCTAAATACATGAAAAAAGGAACCATGGTTGTTTTGGAATCAACAACTTATCCCGGAACAACCGAAGAGTTGGTAAAACCCATTCTCGAAAAAGGCTCGGGAATGATTTGTGCCAAAGATTTTTATCTCGGTTTTTCTCCTGAAAGAGTGGATCCGGGCAATTTGATTTACAAGACCAAAAACACTCCGAAAGTAGTGGGTGCAATTGGCGAAGATGCTTTGGAAGTAATAGCCGCGATGTATCGTGCCGTACTGGACAGTGATGTTCACACCGTGTCCAGTCCTGCCATTGCCGAAATGGAAAAAATTCTTGAAAATACCTATCGAAACATAAACATCGGCTTGGTAAACGAGTTGGCAATTCTTTGCAACAAAATGAATATCAATCTCTGGGAAGTAATCGATGCCGCCAAAACCAAACCATACGGATTTCAGGCTTTTTACCCGGGGCCTGGATTAGGCGGCCATTGCATTCCGCTAGACCCATACTATCTTTCATGGAAAGCACGTGAATACGGATTTCATACGTCGATGATAGAATCATCTATGATGATAAATGACCGCATGCCTGAATATTGCATGGAGCGTGCATCAAACATTCTCAACCGATATAAAAAATCGTTGAACGGCTCGAAAATTCTTGTTTTGGGTGTTGCCTATAAGCAAGACATAGATGATTACAGGGAAAGTCCGGCGTTGGTAGTAATCGATATCTTGAAAAAAATGGGAGCTGATGTAAGCTTCTATGATCCTTACATTGCTGAATATAAATACAAAGGAAAGAAATACAAAGGAAAAGAAGAACTGACAGTGGAATTATTAAAATCAGCTGATTTAGTAATGGTTACAGCATCGCACTCAAATGTGGATTATGATTTTGTACAGCAAAATGCAACGATTGTTTTCGATACTAAGAATGCAATGAAAACGGTTGAAAATAGAGAAAATATAGAATTACTTTAGAATTAGTTTTGGGTCCTGAGTTTTTAGTTTCGAGTAATTCACTCAAAACTTTCTTTTTACTCAGGACTCAGAACCCGGAATTGAGAACTATGAAAAGTATTTGTGTTATTGGCGGAGGAAAATGGGGACAAAACCATATCCGTACGCTTTTTCAGATGGGTAATTTAGGCGGAATTGTAGAAAGCAACCCTTCCCGCTTAAAAGAACTTCTTGAGCAATACCCCGTAGAAGGGTTCACTACGCTGGATAATGCCTTAAAAAAAGGTTTCGACGGATATACCATCGCTGCACCTGCTCCTCTGCATTACAACATAGCGAAAGAGTTGCTCTCCAAAGGTCAAAATGTATTGGTTGAAAAACCGTTGACACTTTCTTCAGAGGAATCTTTTGAATTGGTTGAAATTGCCGAAAAAAATAACTCCCGACTTATGGTGGGGCACGTTTTGCTTTTTCATCCGGCTATCCGTAAAATAAAAGAACTTATAGAAAGTGGAAAAATCGGCAAATTGAATTATATTTATTCCAATCGGTTAAATTTGGGAACCGTACGGACCGAGGAAAATGTTTTTTGGTCGTTAGCCCCTCACGATGTTTCCATTCTTGATTATTTCGTAGGCAAACCGGCATTGTCCATTCAGGCAAGCGGGCAGAAGTTTCTCCAGCCATCTGTTTATGATTCTACTTTGGCTCAACTTACTTATCCCGATAATATTCATGGTCATATCTTTGCCTCCTGGCTTCATCCGTTTAAGGAACATCGTTTAGTTGTCGTTGGCAGCAAAGGAATGCTATCCTTTGAAGATTCCAGTATAGATAAAAATATTGTTTTTTATAATAAGCATGTGGATTTTGAAAACGGTATTCCGGTAATAAAAACAGACCCCGATGAAATTATTCCTTACGATAAGAAAATGCCGCTTACAGAAGAACTAACTTATTTTGTTGACAATTTAGATAAGAAGATTGAAGTGGCAGATGGAAAGTCAGGTTATGAGGTAGTTAAAGTTTTGGAAGTAGTACAGAAACTATTAGATAAATCAAATTAATGGAAAAAAACTATTTTGTTCATGAAAGTAGTTATATAGATGAAAATGTAACTATAGGAGCCGGAACCAAAATCTGGCATTTCTCTCACATTCAAAAAGGGGCAACTCTTGGTGAAAATTGTTCTTTAGGACAAAATGTAAATGTTGCTAACAATGTAAAAATTGGCAACGGTGTACGCATACAAAATAATGTTTCCGTATATGAAGGAGTGGAAATAGAAGATAATGTTTTTTGTGGGCCTTCTTGTGTATTTACAAATGTAACCACTCCACGTTCTCATTATTCAGTGCATGGAAATTACGCGAAAACACTTATAAAATGGGGGGCGTCACTCGGAGCTAATTCAACTGTTGTATGCGGACATAGTGTGGGCCGATGCGCATTAATAGCAGCAGGCGCAGTGGTTACCAAAAATGTGAAAGACTATGCTCTTATGGCAGGAGTCCCGGCAAAACAATTAGGTTGGGTATGTGAATGCGGCGAGCGTTTGTCGGATGATTTAATTTGTGCACATTGCGGGAAAAAATATAAAGAACTTGAAACAGGATTAATAGAAATACAATAAAATAAAGAATATGCAATTCAGAGATTTAGTAAAACAATATCATATATTAAAGCCTGAAATAGACAAGGCGATGATTGAAACGGCTGCCTCAGGAGGTTATATTATGGGCAAACCCGTAAAAGAACTTGAAGCGACTTTAGCAGAATATGTGGGAGTGAAGCATTGTATAACATGTGCTAATGGCACAGATGCTCTAACTCTTGCACTTAAAACTTGGGGGGTTCAACAAGGAGATGCCGTTTTTGTTCCCGACTTCACTTTTTTTGCGTCCGCTGAAGTGGTATCATTGGAAGGCGCAACTCCGATTTTTGTGGATGTTGATGCCGATACATTCAATATGGATGCTACAAGCCTAGAAGAGGCTATTGAAAAAATAAAGAAAGAAGGAAAACTTACACCTAAAGTTATCATTACAGTTGATCTCTTTGGCTTGCCTGCCGACTATCACGCAATTAAAAAAATAGCAGACAAATATAACCTTTTCATTTTGGAAGACGGAGCTCAAGGATTCGGTGGTAATATTAATGGGAAAATGGCCTGTAGTTTGGGCGATATTTCAACCACTTCGTTCTTTCCAGCTAAGCCTTTAGGTTGTTATGGAGACGGAGGAGCTGTATTTACAGATAATGACGAATGGGCTGAAATTATCAATTCCTTAAAAGTTCATGGTAAAGGCTCTTATAAATATGACAATGTCCGTATAGGAGTTAACTCTCGCTTAGATACTATTCAGGCAGCTATTTTGAAAGTTAAATTTGATGCATTTAAAAATTATGAGATCGAAGATATTAATAAAGCTGCTAAACTTTACACTGAAAAGCTGCAAGGCGTAGTTAAGACACCCTTAATACCTGAAGGATATTATTCCAGTTGGGCACAATATACAATCCAATTAAAAGATAGGGAGCAAAGAGATGGACTACAAGCTTATTTAAAGAAAGAAGGTATTCCAAGCATGGTATATTATCCTACTCCAATGCACGGACAAACTGCTTATAAGGAGTTGAATTATCCTGAAAACACTAATCCGGTGACTCAGAAACTTTGTGAAACAGTTTTGTCGTTGCCTATACATCCATATGTAACAGAAGAGGAAATTGAAAAAGTTATCACTAAAATAGCACAATATTTAACTTAGAACTATGAATAAATCTGTATTAGGATTATATTTTGAGGATTTTGTAAAAGGCGAAGAAATTAGACATTCACTTTCAAAAACTATTTTTGAGAGTGACAATAACTTTTTCAGTCTTCTCACAATGAATCATCATCCGGTACATACTAATTTAGACTATGCTTTAAAGAATCAGCATGGGCAAATTTTGGTCGTAGGCACCTTGGTTTTTTCAATTGTAGTAGGCATGACTGTTCCTGATATTAGTGGAAAAGCTATTGCAAATATAGGATATGAAGAAGTTAAACATTTATCTCCTGTATTTGTTAATGATACTCTCTATGCGCGCACAAGAATTCTTGATAAAAGGGAATCTAGATCCAAGCCAGACAGAGGTATAGTATATGTTGAAACAATCGGTTACAACCAAAATGGAGTTGATGTTCTGAGTTTTAAAAGAAAAGTTTTAATTAAAAAGAAAGAAGAATGATTGTTCATGATTACTTGATGCGCAGTTTGATGTTTGTACCGGCTCATAATGAAAAGCTGATGGATAGCGCTCTTCGACGGAATGCAGATATATTATTGCTTGATATTGAAGATTCTGTTCAACCAATAGAAAATAAACAAGTAGCTAGAGATAACATTAAAAGATATATAGAAGAAGGTAGATTTAAAAATAGAAAAATATTTCCTCGTGTTAATGACCGAGAAAGTGGTCATCTGCTTCAGGATGTATATCAGCTCACTATAGATGGTATTGACGGATTTATGTATCCTAAGTCCAAGAAGGGTGAAGATATCTACTTCTTTGGTAAATTATTGGAAACTATTGAGGCTGAAAAAGGCATTCCTCGACATACTTTTAAGATCATAGCATTAATCGAAACTCCAGGAGCTGTTATGAATATTCAAGAAATCTGCACTGCGTGTCCTGAAAGGTTGGTAGCTGTCGCTTTTGGCTGTGAGGACTTTATGACCGAGCTAGGAGGAAAACATGACTCTGATTATGATAGTATTTTCACAGCTCGCGCTATGATTGCTATGGGCGCAAAAGCTAATAATGTTATACCCATCGATACAGTACATATTAAAGTTCATGATTTGGAGGATTTGGAGCGTAACCTGAAAATCGGTCGCGATTTAGGATTTGAAGGAATGTTAGTTCTAAATCCTAAAGAATTACCCTTAGTGCATAAATACTTTTCTCCAAGCAATGAGGAAGTTGAATGGGCAGAAGAAATGCTCAGTCTCTCAAGAGAAGCTGTTCTTCAAGGAAAAGGAGTAGCTGTGAAAGATAATAAGTTTATCGGTCCTCCCATGGTGAAAATGGCCGAGAATATTTTGAAAAAACATTCACTGATTTAATTTGTATGGAAATTTTCACAAAAGAGAAAATAGTGGAAGACTTAACACGTCTAGGAGTTAAGAATGGGGATTTATTGAATGTAAAAGTCTCCTATAGGTCAATTGGGAAGATAGAGGGTGGTGTTAAGACTGTAATTGAGGCACTATTAGAAGCCGTAGGTCCTAATGGAACAATTTTCTCGGATTCCTTTGTAAGCCCCTTTCCTAAATGGAAATTGATTTTTAATCCACACAAGTGCTTAGTTGATAATACCACTAAGTCTTATGCTGGGGCGGTGGCTAATGTTATGATAAATTATCCACAGGCGAAAAGAAGTCCCCATCCAATTCAAAAATTTGTCGCTATTGGAAAAGATGCTGATATTGTTCTTAATCACACAAAAGACAGCAAACCTTATTCTGTATTATATGAATTGACAAAACTTGGAGGAAAAAACATACGTATTGGCCCAAAAGAGAAGGTTGTTGGCGTAGGTACTACACATTGTGCAATTGAAGAATTACAATGGAAACAAAATATACCCAAAATAGGTGTTTGTTATAAAGACGACAATAATCAACTTCACAGATTTTATCACCAATGGCCCACAGCTTGTGCAGATGCTTTCAACAATCTATTACCTTTACATAAAAAATATGGAGCTTTTATAAATGAAGGCTACATTGGTAATGCGGAAGCAATTCTGTCGGATATGAAAGCAACATTTGATATGGAATTATTGCTTGGGAGAAGTTTTCCTAATTTTTTAAGATGTAGCGACAAAAGCTGTCGAATTTGTCATTTGAATTGGAAGGATTCCCCAAAATATAACTTAGTCAGCGTAGTTTATCACAATGTAAAACGTAGGAAATTTAAGAGAATTCTTTTAATTCTTTATATGTATTTGTTTCGCAACTATCAACCTAAAAGTAAATAAATGGATTTTCTTACTCACAATGCTATTAGATATACAATAAATCATTTACTATCAGTGGCATTACCTGGGTCATGTCTTAACCCTAAAATTTCAAAATTTGAAAATAAAATAGATATAAAGTTTGGAAATGATAAATTAGTACATTTTTATATAATGAGTCCTTCCGAAAGACTTGCATTGTTAAAATGTGAACTTTCCTTGATTAATATCAAATCCTTTGACCAAAAAGTATCTATTCCCATTTTTCCAGTTAAAAGCGACTCTAATTTTTTCTTTATTAGAAATGAGCAAGAAATGGTTATAAATATGGATATTATAACCCTTTCTTATCTTATGCTTTCAAGATATGAAGAAACTGTGGTGAAGGAACGTGATAATCACGGACGTTTTCAATATAAAAACAGTCTCTCTTATTATTATCATTTCATAGATATTCCTATAGTTGATGAGTATGCTTTTTTACTCAGAGATGCCTTACTTAAATTCACTCCAAACGTAGATTTCAAAAAGAATAAAGGGAAAGTAATACCTACACATGATATAGATAATATATTACGATTTGGGAGCATAAAGAAAAATTTGAAAACAATAATTGGAGGTGATTTATTAATTCGTAGGAGTATTAGGATTACATTAAGGTCTATTCTACAATTGATCAATACAAAAAAGAATGTTTATAACGACCCATACATCCAAGCGATTCTTAGGTTGATTGAAATTTCAAAGAATAACCACTTATGTTCAGAATTTTATTTTATGGGGCTCGTTGAAGAGGAAAATGATGCCCGATATAATATTTTTATTCCTGAAATAAAATATTGCGTTGATAAAATCAAAGAGGCAAATATGTTTATCGGTTTACACGGCGGATATGATTCTTTTAATAATAAAGAAATTTTTAAAAGAGAAAAAAACAGATTGAAAAAAGTAATAGGGTATAGTGTTGAAATGGGAAGACAACATTATTTGAGGTTTGATATAAATGAAACGATTGGAGTATGGGAGGAAAATAATATATTTCGAGACACTACTTTAGGATATGCTGAAAGAGAAGGTTTTCGCTGCGGCACCTGCCATGAGTATCTATTGTTTAATATACACAAAGACTGTGTGACTTCGGTAAAAGAATTCCCCTTGATTGTTATGGAGTGTACTCTATTTGAGTATAGAAAATTAAGTAACGAAAGTGCATTCGAAAAGATAGAATATTTATACGAAAGATGCATGGCCGTAGAAGGTAACTTAGTTTTATTATGGCATAATGGAACATTAGACCGAGATTATGAAAAAAGGTTTAATGAAGTGTATTTGAAATTCATAAATAGGATTGGGTCACAAGTATGAATCTAAAATTCTTAAAAAGAAATGAATTTGCAAAAAATGCACTGACTTTAACGATAGGAACTTCTGTAGCACAATTCTTACCTTTTCTATTCTATCCTATTTTAGGTAGAATTTTCTCACCTGATGATTTTGGTTTGCTTGCAACAATTTCATCCATAACTGCAATTTGTGTAACACTTTCTACTGGGAAATATGAGTTTAGTATTTTAATTGCTGAATCCAAACAAGATGCGGCGAATATAATTGGTTTAGTATTATTGATATCGTTTTCTTTTTGTTTGCTGCTTTTAGTTTTCTTTTTCTTACTCTCAAGTCAGTTTTCCGTATGGTTTAATACTCCTGCATTAGAAAGATGGGTATTTATCATACCATTTAGTGTTTTTTCAATAGTAATTTATAATTGCTATAATGAATGGTGTGTCAGAAACAAGTATTTTAAAAGTCTTTCTTGGAATAAAATTATTAACGCAAGTGCAATAGCTTCTAGTAAATTAATTTTTGGCCTCTTAAATTTTTTAAATGGCGGTCTTATTTTAGGTGATCTTTTAGGTAGATTAATTTCTGCATTCGGGTGTGTATTTCGTGCTTTACACAAAGATAAAGAAGTCTTTCTTAAAATCTCTCTCTCCAGCATTAAAAAATTAGCGTATAGATATTCTAATTTCCCGAAATTCAATTTGCCAGCTCAATTATTAAATACTATTGGCGGACAATTGCCAATTATTTTAATAGGTGTTTTTTTTGATAGAACTCAAGTCGGATATTATTCTATGACTGCTAGTATATTATCTGTTCCTATTAGTGTGATTAGCTTAGCGATACGGGACACTTTTCGACAAAGAGCTTATGAAGATTATACAAAAAAAGGAGAGTGTCGGAATTTATATGTTAAAACTTTTAAACCATTATTTTATATTACAGCAATTGCTACCTTATCTGTATATTTTTTTCTCCCAAAATTATTTTTATTTGTATTAGGTAGTCAGTGGGAAACTGCTGGGGTCTATTCACAAATCTTACTTCCAATGATCGCTCTTTCTTTTTTATCAAACTCATTGGGAGGAGTTTTAATTGTTACCGAAAAACTAAAAATCTCAATGTATTGGCAAATTTATTATGTTTCAATTATTTTTATTTCATTATATCTGAGTTCAACTTTTTCTCAAGATATCAAAATAGTTTTACTTTTTTATTCATTAGGATTAAGCACTGCATATATCATTCAAATGATTCTTTCTTATAAGTATGCAAAAAAATAAAAACATTGTTAAGGTAGCTGTCTGGAATTTCGTTGGATTTTTTTTCTATCGACTTTTCTTAGATTGGATTTATCTAAATATTATTAGTGATTATTATTTTTATATGGGTTTTATTAATCTTCAGTCACTTGACTCTCTAATAATATCATGGATTGTTTTATTAGCATTTACTCCCTTTTTAACTAGGTTATTTATAAAAAAAACAATTTCTTCGGATATTCTTATTTTATTCTTTCTTGTGTCATTTGTTCCAATGACGTCATTGATGAGATTTATCCCAATGAATAACTCTTTCCTAATATTATTTATACTGTACTGGGCTTGCTTGCTTTTATTTTACTATATTATACCTCCTATGGCGCAGCACAAAAAAACATCTCATAAATTTACTCCATTATTATGGATAATTATAATCATTCTCTCTGTTGCTGTGTTATTTGTTTCAGGTTATTATTTTGGATTTAGAATAAATTTGGATTTGTCTGAAGTTTATGATTTGAGGATGGAAGTGAGGGAAACAAATATGCCTTCCATCTTTGGATATCTACTGCCCGCTGCTGGAAATACTCTACCACTTTTTCTGGTCTATTTTTTAAGTAAAAAGAATAAAATGATGGTGGCATTTTTCTCAATCGTAATTTTACTCAATTTCTCAATTGGAGGGCATAAATCAATATTGTTTAAACTTATTCTTTGTTTTATTGGATACTACTTTTTCACGAATAAAACTAAATTTAATTATTCATTTATTTTTGCTGGGTTAGCATTACTCGCTATCTTAGAAAGAAACATTATAAACACATTTGCAATAACGTCAATTGGAATAAGAAGAGTTTTTTTTATTCCTGGTTTATTGAATTATCATTATTATGATTTTTTCTCCGATCACGAGCCAGATTATTTCAGACAAAGTATCCTGCGTAGAATGGGAATAGAGTCACCTTATCAACAGAGAATCACACGGATTATAGGCGAAGTGTATTTTGGTAGCGCCGATAATAATGCAAATAATGGATTATTTTCTGACGCATATTCTAATCTTGGGATATTTGCTCCTTTAATGCCTTTTTTATTAGTAATAATCTTAAAGTTAATGGATAAATATACTTATGGTATTGACATAAAACTTTTGTTTTTACCGATTATTGTTATGGTTACTACTTTTAATAGCGTTTCTTTTTTCACCGGATTATTAACAGGAGGAATCATTTTGTTATTTGTTATCTTGGTCTTATTTCCTCGCAATTTAAAGAAAATAAAGATTGAAAGTATAAACACTAATTTATTATGAAACAAAAAGTCTGTCATATAACTTCTGTTCATCCACTAGAGGATATTCGAATTTTCAAAAAAGAATGCGTTAGTTTAGCGAATAATGGCTTTGATGTAACACTTATTGGTTGTGGAGAAAATGCGTTTGAAACCATTAAAGAGAATGTAAGACTTGTCTCCTTGAATATTCCTGTGAAAAACAGGTTTCAACGAATTCTTAAAAGAGCAAATGGCGTTTATAAAAAAGCAATAGAAATAGATGCAGATATTTATCACTTACACGATCCGGAGCTAATTCTTTATGGAAAATACTTAAAAAAGAAAGGTAAAAAAGTAATTTTTGATTCCCATGAAGATGTACCAGCCCAAATTCTTTCTAAAAAATGGATTCCTTCTCCATTTAGAAAAGTATTTTCTCTCTTATATGCTCTATTCGAAAAGATAACTCTAAATAAATTTGATGCGCTTGTTTCTGTTACTCCTACCTTGTCAGATAAGTTGCGGAAGATCAATCCGAATACATTCCAAATCACGAATTATCCTTTTTTGGACGAAGCAGTTTTATCAATTAATCCAAGTTTAGACAATTCAATTGTTTTTGCTGGTGGAATAACTTCTCAGTGGTTACATAAAGAAATTATTCAAGCTATTGATAGAACTAATAATGTTACATATAACCTTGCAGGTGGTGCTGATAAAAAATATTTAGAGGAACTCAAATTATTATCAGGATGGAGTAAGGTTAATTTTGTAGGAAAAATTCCATTTGTTCAAGTAAATTCTTTCGTTTGTCAATCTTCGGTAGGAATGGCATTGTGTGATTATTCTCCCAATGTCGGAGGAAAAACGGGTTCTTTAGGTAATACAAAACTATTTGAATATATGATGGCAGGCATACCTGTCATTTGCACTGATTTTGTTTTATGGAAAGAAATAGTTGAAAAAAATAATTGTGGAATTTGTGTGAATCCTCATGATATTCATCAAATTTCAAGGGCTATAATAGAACTAATAAACAACAAAGATAAGTCTAGGGAAATGGGGTTAAATGGAAGAAAACTAGTTGTTGAAAAATATAATTGGACTACTCAAGAAAAAATATTATTGAAAATGTATAACAAAATAAAATAACATATATATTGTGAAAATAGTTACTATTGTTGGAGCAAGACCACAATTTATAAAAGCAGGTTCTGTTAGCAGAGAAATAATTAAACAGCAAGGTGTCAAAGAGGTAATTGTTCATACCGGTCAACATTATGATGTTAATATGAGCGATGTTTTTTTTGAAGAAATGAGAATTCCCAAACCCAATTATTTTTTAGGTGTTGGTGGAGGTTCACATGGTGCGATGACGGGACAAATGATAGAAAAAATAGAAGAAGTAGTCCTAAAAGAACAACCTGATTGGATAATAGTATATGGAGATACGAATTCAACGTTAGCTGGAGCAATCGTTGCTTCCAAACTACATGTAAAGTTGGCACATATTGAGGCTGGTTTGCGTTCATACAATATGAGAATGCCCGAGGAAGTAAATAGAATATTAACAGACCGGGTCAGTCAAATTTTATTTTGTCCTACTGACGCTGCTGTCAAAAATCTCGGAAATGAAGGATTTAATTCATTTGATTGTAAAATAATAAAATCAGGAGATGTCATGCAAGATGGCGCTCTCTATTATAGGAGGTTTGCTCGTAAGCCACCCATTGAAATAAAAAAAGATTTTATTTTATCTACTATCCATCGTGCAGAAAACACTGATGATGTTAATAGATTAAGGCAGATTTTCACAGCATTAGAAGTTGTTGCGGAAAAAGAACAAGTAATTCTACCTCTTCATCCAAGAACGAGAAAAAAGCTAAATTTAATTAATTATACGCCGTCTCGGGGTATTAATATTATAGATCCTGTAGGATATCTCGAAATGGTTTGGTTAATAGATAATTCAAAATTAGTGATGACAGATAGCGGTGGATTACAAAAAGAGGCTTTCTTTTTCAAAAAACCCTGCATAACTTTGAGAGATGAAACTGAGTGGGTTGAACTTGTTGAAAATCGCTTTAATGTTCTTGCAGGTGCAACCAAAAATCGTATAATAGAGGTTTACAGAAATATGCATGTGCTTTTTTCTAATAATTATGGTCTCAATCTATACGGACAAGGAAGAGCTAGCGAAATTATTGTGAAAGAGTTATTAAACTTCTAAACCAAAGAATAACTTTATGATTTGTAAAAACATTTTTTTTTATACAATTGTTTTATTTGTGTTTTTCGGATTTCAAAAAATAAGTAGTAGTATAAAAGATACTAGTGAGTATAATATTGACCAAAAGTGGAATGTGAAATCACTTAGTGAGTTACAAAAAACACTAATAAAAGTCAACAGTGGAGATACTGTTTTTATTCCCGGAGATAAAATATTTGACTTGACTCATTCTACGCCCCTCATTGTCCCAAGCGGCGTAACCTTAATGAGCGATAGAGGAATAAATAATAATAAAGGTGCTCTTTTGTTTACAAATAATTTCGCTACAAATCCGATGATATATTGTAGGGGTAATAATATAAAAGTTGTTGGACTTAGAATAAAAGGGCCTGATGGGGAAATAAAACAAGAAAAAGTGGTGAGTGCTAAAATTCGACAAGCGCGCAAGGAGAAAAAACCTCAAAGTATTATAAACAGAATATACGTTTATGGCCTGCCAAATTCGCGTGGCATCAAAATGGATGGACATAACATCACGATCGATAATTGTGAAATATATAATTGGAGCCATGCAGGTGCATATATTGGGGAAAATACCAGAGCGACTATTAAGAACTCATTTATTCATCACAATCAAAGGATCGGCTTAGGTTATGGCATTTTAGTACAGGGAGAAGCTGAAATATTTAATAATACATTTGACTATAACCGACATGCCATTGCCAGTAGTGGAAAAGACAACGTTGTTTACCACGCGCATCACAATACCTGTTTGGAAAATTCCATGATTCAAGGGCATGTTTTTGATGTTCATGGCGGTAAGGATAGAAAAGACGGAACAAATATTGCAGGTAAAAGGATAACAATAAATAACAATACTTTTTTCGTAAATAATAACAAAGAAATTTTCCGTATAAGAGGCGTTTCAAAAGAGGTTTCTGACGTTTTTGATAATATAATTTATTTAAAAAGTAAATATAAGAATACAGACTTGATTAGACAAACAAATGGCAAGGGGAATTTAAAAATAGAAAACAATAAAGTTATTATAACGGACTAGCTATTTACTTTGAATTATTCCTTTGTCGATTTTAATTTTTATCAAAATAAAAAATGAGAATTCTTTATGAGCAAGATTTAGCTGGCTCCAAATATCATGGAATGGCATTTCGTATTTATCAATTTAGTAAAGAGTTTGTTGATAATGGACATGAGGTAATGGTTGTGGCAGCATCCTATTCACATGCGAGAAAAGTTAATCCGAATATAAAAGCGAGTATAACCAATGAATTTATCGACGGAATTCACTATAAATGGATTAAAACTCCAAGATATTCCAATAATGGAATTTCTAGGGTATTCCATATGTTAGTTTATAATTGGAGATTATGGAAAAATGCCTCAAAAATCGCCGAAGAATTTAATCCAGATATAGTTATATCATCCGGGGTTACACCTTTGGATTTTAGAGCTTGTCATGAAATAGCAAAAAAAGCAAAAGCTAAAATTGTATACGAAGTTGGTGATTTGTGGCCTCTTACTCCTATTGAATTAGGAGGCTATTCTCCAAAACATCCATTTATACAAATTATGCAAAAAGCCGAAGATTATGTATATAAACATACAGATATTGTAATTTCAAAACTTCCTTGTGCCGAAGAATATATGAATAGTCGGGGGTTGGCTAAAAAAAAATTTTATTATTTGCCAAATGGAATAATTGAATCAGACTGGGAGTCACCTAGTCCTCTACCTGAAATTCATCTGAAAATTTTAAATCACTTGAAGAATGAAAGAAAATTTTTAATAGGCTATGCGGGAAGCCATTCACTAGCTAACTCGGTTAGTACTTTGTTAGATGTTGCATCAGGCCTTATAAATCGACCTAATCTACACTTCGTGTTGGTTGGTAACGGCCCTTTAAAATCGGATTTAATATTAAAAGCAAAAAAAAGAGGACTGAATAACATTACTTTTTTGGACTCAATATCGAAAACCTCAATCCCTAGTTTCCTGAATCTAATGGATGTATTATATATTGGCTTTAAAAAGCAATCATTATATCGATTTGGGATAAGTCCCAATAAGATCTTTGATTACATGATGTCTGCTAAACCGATTATTCAGGCTATTGAGGCTGGAAATAACTTAGTAAAGGATGCTCAATGTGGTTTTTCAGTAGAGCCTGAAAGTGTAAATTCTATAACAGAAGCAATTATAGCCTTGGAAAGTATAACTGAAGAAGAAAGACAGATTATGGGGAAAAATGGGAAAGACTATGTTTTAAAATACCATTCTTACTCAATTTTAACGAAAAGATTTCTTGAAATATTAAAAAAAACAATTAACCATGGTTTTGAGCTATGTTAATAAGGAAGATATTCTAGACATTTCATTAATCCATTTAAAAGCCTTTAAAGATTTTTTTTTATCACGATTGGGAAAAGATTTTCTTTTTACTTATTATAATGCAATTAGAATTAACGATCGTGGTATTTTGCTAGGTTGTTTCGAAGATGATGTTTTACTTGGATTTTGTGCTGCTACTACTTTATCAGCTGGTTTTAATACTTATCTGATAAAAAACAATGCTATTCAATTTACTAAAACCGGATTGCGATTTTTGTTTACTAAACCTAATGCGCTAGTTCGACTAGTAAGAAATTTTATAAAAAGAAGCCCCTCCATTGCTGATGAGGGAAATTATGCTGAATTGTTGTCCATTGGAGTATCTCCCACCATACAAGGTAGAGGTGTTGGAAAACTTCTTCTTTTTGAGTTAGAGAATGAATTAAAAGCAAAAAATGTAAGACAGCTATCTCTTACTACTGATTATTACAATAATAATAAAACTTTAAAGTTTTACCAAACAACTGGTTATCGGATAATGTATGATTTCATAGCTTATCCCAATAGAAGAATGTATCGTTTAATAAAAGAATTATGATAATGAATATCCCATTTTCCCCACCTTATATTGATGACGATGTTATTAACGAAGTGGTAGACTCATTGAGATCTGGCTGGATAACTACTGGTCCTAAGGTGAAAGCGCTAGAAGAAGAAATCAAAAAATTTTCTAAGGCAAAACAGGTGTTGTGTGTAAATTCTTGGACTTCTGGAGCAATAATGATGTTGCGATGGTTTGGGGTTAAAGAAGGTGATGAAGTAATTATTCCTGCTTACACCTATAGCGCCACAGCACTAGCTGTGTTGCATGCCGGAGCAAAGCCTGTGATGGTTGATTCAGGAAAAGATTTCAATATTTCCGTCGGAGCTATTAGCAAAGCCATCACTCCAAAAACTAAAGCTATTATACCGGTAGATATTGCCGGCTTCCCATGTGATTATGATGCTATAATGAATTTGGTTAAAGAGCCAAAAACAAATACGCTGTTTACAGCGGAAAGTGAAAACCAACAAAAACTCGGCCGGATTTTGGTACTGAACGATGCTGCACACTCATTAGGTGCTTGGTATAAAGCGAATATGCGAACCGGAAGTGAAACAGATGTAGCAGTTTTTTCCTTACACGCAGTAAAGAATGTTACAACGGCTGAGGGCGGAGCGATTTGTCTGAATCTACCAGAACCTTTTGATAATGAAAAACTATACACTATACTAAGACAAATGAGTTTGAATTGCCAAACCAAAGATGCTTTTTCGAAAAGTAAGGCAGGCGGTTGGCGATACGATATTGTGGGATTTGGCATGAAAATAAATATGGCGGATATAAACGCAGCAATTGGTCTTGCACAAATCAAAAAATACAACACTTTGCTCAAAGAGCGTAAACGTGTGTTTGAATTATACAATAAAGCATTTAGTAATCAAAAATGGGCCATTTTACCACCAGCTAAAATTGGAGAAAGAGAAACCTCATATCATATATATGCACTACGCATCAAGGACTTTGATGAAGATCAACGCGATAGAATGATTGACGAAATAGCAAAAAAAGGTGTGGCAGTAAATGTACACTTCATACCTATGCCCATGCTTTCTTTTTTTAAAAATCAGGGATATAAAATAGGCGATTATCCACAAGCATATATAAACTTTAAAAGCGAAATATCTTTGCCTATTTATCCTCAATTGACAAATGAACAAATTAAATATATAATTAAGGTTGTTTTTGAGGCCTACGAAAAGATAAAAAATAATGATCCGTGCTATTGACATAATTTTCAGTTTGATTGGACTTTTAATTTTGCTCCCATTATTTTTATTATTAGCTGTTTGGATAAAGTATGATTCTATAGGTCCTATTTTTTATCAACAAACTCGTGTAGGAAAAGATAACAAAGATTTTAACTTATATAAGTTTCGCTCAATGATTGTGGGTGCAGATAAGAAAAGTTTGATTACAATAGGTGGTCGTGATCCTCGTGTTACGCAATCTGGTTATTTCATTCGTAAATATAAGCTAGATGAACTGCCACAGCTTATTAATGTGTTTTTGGGAGATATGAGTTTGGTTGGGCCCCGACCCGAAGTCCGGAAGTATGTAAATTTATATAATGATGAGCAGCGTAAAGTTTTAAGTGTTAGACCGGGCATTACCGATTATGCTTCTATTGAATATATAGATGAAAATAAAATATTGGGGGATTCAGATAATCCGGAAAAAGCATATACAGAAAAGATTATGCCTGAAAAGATACGTTATAATATGAAGTATATTCAAAATAAGTCAGTAAAAGAATATTTCAAGATAATATTTCTTACTTTGTGTAAAATTGCAAGATAATATAATCAGGCAATGTAACTCTACTAGTTTTAATAAGTCAATATCAACAAACTACTCTTATCTATCCACTTAAACAATCAATTTGTGGTAGAATATTATTACAAAAATCGATTAATATGCTCAATACGAAAAACCCTGTTGACTCTCTGTTTTTGGAATTATTACGTGCTGCTATTTGGAATATGAGTGTAGATGAAACATCATTTTACTATCTTGACTCATCTGTCTGGCAGGAAATACTTAAACTATCGAAATCTCAGCGCGTATGTGCATTATTGTACGATGGAATAATGACTTTACCAAAATCGGCTCGTCCTGAAAAAGGTCTTTTATATAAACTTTTCTTACAAACGCAAGCTATTGAACAATTGAATATAAAAATAAACAAATCGCTTAAGAATCTTGCATATGAGTATGAGAAGATCGGTTGTCAATTTGTTTTACTTAAGGGCCAAGGTAATGCTCTTGTTTATCCTAAACCCAACCACCGTTCACCGGGAGATATTGATGTTTATCTGTATAGGAAAGAGGATTACGAGAAAGCAAATTATTGGGCGGTGAGTCGAGGTTATAAAATTGGTGTAGAACATGTTCATCATAAATCTTTTGAATTTGAAGATATTTCGATTGAAAACCATCGAAAGGTCAGTTATTTCCTAATAAAGAAATACGACAGCTTACTGGAAAAAGAGATACAACAGATTACTGAAGAAAAACTATTTGCTGAATTGAAAATAGACGACCTGATAGTTAAAGTTTTACCCGCAGAGTTCAATGCTTTTTTTATCTTTTATCATTTGTTTCTTCATTTTATCAAAGTAGGTGTCGGGGTTCGTCAGTTTTGCGATTGGATTCTTTTCATGGATAAATATTCCGAACAAATGAATCAAAAAGAATTACTACGTTTGCTAAAATCATTCGATTTGTTGAAACCCGCTAAAATATTTGCGTCAGTAGCTGTAAAGCATCTGGGGGCAAATCCATCTATTTTCCCTTTTGAAACAAATATCCACGGAAAATGCGTAAGAATGATTTTGGAAGATATTTTAAGTGGAGGTAATTTTGGATTTCTTAGGAGTATAAAGAGGACATACAATATATGGCCCGACAGATGGAATTCTTTTACTTTTACAATCAAAAGGACAATTAAAATTGCAAAAATATCTCCGAATCATATTTTAATAATGCCTTATCTCAAGCTATTAACACGTATAAAATTATTTTTAAACGAAATTCTTGGAATTAATGTATTTTGAAGAATTGAAAGCAATTCACAATTATGGAAACAATAAACAACATACAGAAACCCAGTAAAAAAGACAGTAGACTAGCTCGGCAATCTTACGATGCTTTGGCATCTGCCATTGATCGCTTGAAAACGGATCAACCGGAGATAGAAATTGAAGAGACTGGCCAGAAAATTGCAATACCTGTTAAGGCTTTAAAACTTCTTGAAGATGCATTAAAAGCAATGAGCCAAGGGAAGCCCTTCTCTATTGTACCTGTAGCTACGGAAGTAACAACTCAAAGCGCTGCCGAAATCTTAGGGTGTTCGCGGCCATATTTGGTAAAACTGCTTGAAGATGGAAAAATTGCATTTACCAAAGTAGGCAGACATCGACGGATAAAGTTTGAAGATGTGATGACGTATAAGCAAAAAATGAAAGATGAGCAGAAAAGACATCTAATAGATATGATGAACGATGATGATGAGCTAGGATTGTATGATACATAGTGTTCAATTTACAGCAATATTAGATACCAATACTATATTCCCGGTTATTATTCGTGACATTCTGTTGTGGTTTGCACTTTATGGGAGACGGGAGATATGTGACAGGAGAAAAAGGACAAGAGAATCCAATCTTTTACAACCTTTCAGTGCGATTCGGAATCTTTAATTTATCTTAAAAATCCACCTTCTTTGAAGGTGGTAATGTTCTTTTAGGTTCTACCTGTTTTTTTGTACTTTTGCTCTATGGCAAAATACAAGAAACAAAGTCTGGAATTACTAACTTAGCCGGGACACAGAGTTAAGCATAAACGCTTATTTTT
>ENA-UOOM01000968-UOOM01000968.1-fermentation-metagenome-genome-assembly--contig:-NODE-968-length-29744-cov-4.867493_pt1 | contig 29744 bp, 27 predicted proteins | sample MGYA00245781_ERZ724031 | MGnify/ENA primary metagenome ERZ724031 (study PRJEB28704, sample SAMN03018317) | fermentation metagenome | biome: anthropogenic terrestrial biome; feature: soil; material... | reverse complement strand
GCCATAAGAGGGCCAGGCTTGCACCCTATTGTCCCTTCTTCTACAGTAGGCATAATGTGACAGCCATATATTTTCTTTACCTTATACTTTTGCAAGATACCTTCTTTGATGATGATTTCTGCCCCTCCAGGACCTTCCTCAGCAGGTTGAAAAATAAGAAGCACATTCTTTTTAGGAGTAATGTGATTATCTACCATATACTTAGCCATCAAAAGAAGAATCGTCATATGTCCATCATGCCCACACCCGTGCATCATACCTTTATGAGTAGATACATATTCGCATGCGTTCTCCTCGTCTATAGATAATCCATCCATATCTGCTCGAAAGGCTATGGTTTCGTCCTTAGATTCTCCAGGAAAAAAAGCAATAATTCCAGTTGTCGCCACTTTCTCTATTGTCTTAATACCTAGATCAGATAAGTAATTGTAAATATACTCAGTTGTCTTGTATTCCTTAAATCCTTCTTCTGGAATTGTATGTAAATACCTTCTAACGGCAATTGCTTCAGACTCTAAATTTATAATACTGTCTCTCATATTTGCTCCTCCAAATTAATTATGAACATAAATAAGCCTCTTTCATACAATAGTAACAAAGACTTTTGTAGTTATTAAATATTATACCATAGGATAGTGTAGATTACCTCCACCCTTTGGGTGTCGGTCGTTTGGAGTAACACTTTGTTTGTCAAATCGCAAAGCGATGCAGGGAAACAATAGTGGCACCCATGTCAGACTTGCACAAGAAGACGAATAATAATGAAGTCTGATTGTTTGCAAGTTACGACTGGCACTTGCTCATAAAAATCAATCCGTTTTTTTGTGCAAGCACAAAAAAAAACGATTTGATTTTTGCGAGCCAATCTGCTGCTTCGTACATTATACCGTAATTCAATGTAAAAAAAATATAATTTTGTTTATTTTATATGCAATACCTGTTATAATATAAGTTAATTGCATACTTAACGATAGAGGCGCATTTTTTAAGAGTACTGCTCATGATGATATCAGGATCAACTGAATGAACAGGAAAGGAAAAAATGCCGAAGTAATTTTTTACCTGAATAAAAAATTTGCTGGGATTATTGTGAATAACAATAATACTGCCGTCAAACGATGGAGAGCTATCTGTAGTGTATGGTTTTATTTTTCTATAAAATTATACTTTAAACTTACAGCTAGTTTCTAGGAACTAGCTGTTTTCTTTACATTTAACTAATTATATTACTATATTATATGGAGGTTTCACATGAAAAAATTTAATGTAGCAGTGGTCGGTGCGACAGGAATGGTTGGAAATAAAATAATGGAGGTACTTGAAGAACGAAATTTCCCTATTGATCAATTTTATCCAATGGCATCTGCAAACTCTGCAGGGAAAAAGGTCCATTTTATGGGAAAAGAATATACTGTAGAAGAATTAAACGAGCATTCCTTTGACAAAGATATTGATATCGCTCTTTTCTCAGCAGGAGGCAGTACTAGTAAGAAATACGCTCCTATTGCTGCAAAAAATGGCGTTATCGTTATAGACAATAGCAGTACATGGAGAATGGATGAAAATGTACCTTTAATTGTACCTGAAGTAAATCCAGAAGATTTAAAATGGCATAAAAACATCATCGCCAACCCTAACTGCTCTACGATTCAAGCTATGGTTCCACTAAAAGCACTACACGAAACATATAAAATAAAAAGAGTTGTATATTCTACTTATCAAGCTGTATCCGGCTCAGGAGTTAAAGGTTATAAGGATCTTGAAGAAGGAAGCAAAGGAGAACCAAACAAATTCTACCCTTATCCAATTGCTTTTAATATATTACCACATATTGATGTTTTTGAAGAAAATGGTTACACAAAAGAAGAAACAAAGATGATTAACGAAACGAGAAAAATTCTACACGATGATAGCATTCGCATTACAGCGACAACTGTTAGAGTTCCTGTTTTTTACAGCCACAGTGAGTCCATCAATTTAGAATTTGAAAAAGACTTTGACTTAGACGAACTCATTGCATTGCTCGAAAAAACACCAGGTATCGTCGTCAAAAATGATATTAAAAATCTTCAGTACCCGACACCTTTAGATGTTGCAGGAAAAAATGAAGTTTACGTTGGCAGAATTAGAAGAGATGAAAGTATTGACAGTGGCGTAAACTTATGGGTTGTAGCAGATAATATCCGAAAGGGAGCTGCTACAAATGCCGTTCAAATTGCCGAAACATTAGTTCAAAATAATTTAATTTAAAGGGGTGTTGTAAAATGGCTATATTCGAAGGCTCAGCTGTAGCAATCGTTACTCCATTTAACACAAAGGATGAAGTAAATTACAATAAATTGGAAGAATTGCTGAATTGGCACGTTAAAGAAGGTACAGATGCCATTGTAATCTGTGGCACTACAGGAGAAACACCTACTACTAGCGATGAAGAACAACGACAACTTATAAAATTTGCTGTAGATGTAATTGATAAGAGAATTCCTGTTATCGCTGGTACTGGTAGTAACGAGACAAGGCAGGCCATTGAAATGTCTATGTTTGCAGAAAAAGTAGGAGCAGACGCGGTCTTAGTGATGAACCCTTACTACAATAAGAGTACACAAAGAGGGATTGTTGCACACTTTAAAGCAGTTGCAGATAGCATAAACATTCCAATTATTGTCTACAATGTTCCTAGTAGAACTGGTTTAAATATTACTGTGGATACAATGGTTGAATTAGCTAAAATCAACAATATTGTAGCTGTAAAAGAAGCAAGTGGAGATATTTCACAAGTAGCAGAAATCGCGCGATTAACTCCTGATGATTTTACTATCTATTCAGGCAATGATGACCAAGTTGTCCCTCTTCTTTCTCTAGGTGCAAAGGGCGTCATCAGCGTATCGGCTAATATCATTCCAAAAGACGTACACAATATGGTTGAGTACTATCTTGACGGCAAAGTCAAAAAAAGCCTAGATTGTCAATTAAAGATGAATGGTCTTAATAAAGCTTTGTTTATTGAAGCAAATCCTATACCTATTAAAGAGGCAATGAATGTAATGAGTATGGAAGTAGGTCACTTGAGAATGCCACTTCTTGAAATGGAAGAAAAAAATCTTGTAGTTTTGAAAAATGAAATGAGTACGTACGGCTTAATATAGGAGGCTAAAAAGATGATTAATGTTTTACTATCCGGCTGTAATGGTGCAATGGGCGATGTTTTACAAGAGTTAATCAATAATGAAGGGCAAATGCAAGTAGTAGCTGGCTTTGACCGCGTAAAAAATGAGAAGGCAAATTTCCCTGTCTATGTCAATCCAAAAGACTGTACAGAAAAAGTAGATGTAATTATCGATTTCTCTCATTACAGCGCTTATGAAAGCATATTAGATTACGCTTTAACGAATAAAATTCCACTAGTTATGGCCACTACAGGTCTGACAGAAGAAAATGAAGCATCGTTGATAGATGCATCAAAAATTATTCCCGTTTTCAGGACGGCGAACATGTCCATAGGAGTAAATGTTTTACTTGGTATTGTAGCAGAGGCGGCAAAGAAATTAGAAGGTTTTGACATAGAAATCATCGAAAAACACCATAATAAAAAGGTGGATTCCCCTAGTGGAACCGCTTTAATGCTTGCCAATGAAATTAATGGCGCTTTAGATAACAGCCTAGAGTTTACTTATGGAAGAGAAGGAAAATCTACTAAAAGACAATCAAATGAACTCGGTATCCACGCTATAAGAGGTGGTACCATTGCTGGAGATCATACTGTAATTTATGCTGGGGAAGATGAAGTCATCGAAATCAAACACAGTGCTTCATCTAAAAAAGTTTTTGCGAAAGGCGCGGTAAGAGCAGCTAAATATATTGCTGACAAGAAAATTGGCCTTTATGATATGCGCAAAGTGTTGGAGGGTTAGGAGCTATTTTAGCAACAAATCAACTAATATAAAACACTTATTACCTTCAAAATAAAGAGCGGTGAAGTCGCCGCTCTTTGTTTTAATCTAAAATATATATTATGTAGTATAATTTTGCTAAATATCCATAATTAATATTGAGAAAAAGTTTCTTGAAAGGAGTTTTCTATGACCTCGAATGATGAATTAAAAAAACGATTTGATTTCACAGATCCTTACGAATTAGCTAAGTACATTAAAGCAATCAAAAAAACTACACCTGTTAAGGCATACATAAAAGGCAATCTCTCAGCTAATGACTTGGAAGGATTAGAATATTACGGGAGCCCAGAATCCTGCGTAATTTTTGCAGAAATGGATATAGTAAAAAAAATCTTAGACAAACACAAAGGACAAATTGAATCTCACCGATTAGAGTATAATAGAAGAAATTCAGCTATTCCGATTTTAGATATTACGAGAATAAATTCTAGGATAGAACCGGGTTCTTTTATTCGAGAAGGCGCACATATTGGCAATAATTGCGTAATTATGATGGGCGCAGTTATTAATATTGGTGCACATATAGGAGACGGCACTATGATCGATATGAACGCTGTAGTTGGGGCAAGAGGTCAATTAGGAAAAAACGTACACCTAGGAGCTGGCGCAGTCATTGCAGGAGTCCTAGAGCCACCAAGCAAAACGCCAGTCATCATTGAAGACAATGTCTTAATCGGAGCAAATGCAGTAATTTTAGAAGGCGTCCATGTTGGAGAAGGTGCAGTCATTGCAGCTGGCTCCATTGTAACAAAAGACGTCCCTGCAGGTACTGTAGTAGTAGGCTCTCCGGCTCGGGTTATAAAGCAAAAGGATGATAAGACAAAACTCAAGACAGAATTATTAGAAGACTTACGCGGTAATCTTGATTAATTGTATTAGAACTTAGAGGGAGAATTTTTATGAAAATAGTAGTTCAAAAATACGGTGGGACATCTGTTGGTTCCATAGAGCGAATCAAAAATGTTGCCGGCCGCATTATAAAGAAAAAAGAAGAGGGCTACCACATTATTGTGGTCGTGTCTGCCATGGGTAAAAACACAGATCGGTTACTTGATATGGCATACCAAATATCTGAAAACCCACCAAAACGCGAGGTGGATATGCTCATATCAACTGGAGAACAAGTATCTATCTCTTTGTTGTCTATGGCTTTAAATGCATTAGAATGTGAGGCGATATCCTTAACTGGACCTCAGGTAAATATTAAGACCGTAGGCAATCACATGAAATCTAAAATCAGCGATATTGACGATACAATTTTAAGACATCATTTAAAAGATAACAAGGTCATCATCGTAGCTGGTTTTCAGGGAGTAAATGAACATAGAGATATTACCACACTTGGACGAGGTGGCTCAGACACATCTGCAGTGGCTATTGCTAGCAAACTGCAATGTCCTTGTGAAATTTACACAGATGTAGATGGCATCTATTCTACAGATCCAAGGTTGTATTCAAAAGCAAAAAAACTTGATAGTATCAGTTACGAAGAAATGTTGGAGATGGCTAGTTTAGGCTCTGGTGTAATGCATGGAAGAGCCATTGAGCTTGGCCAAAAGTACGGTACTCCAATTTACGTAGCTTCTAGTTTAGAAGAAAAACCAGGCACTATAATAAAGGAGGTTGCACAGATGATGGAAAGTACTGCTATTACAGGCATGGCGATAGATAATAATGATGCAATAATTACTTTGGATTATGTTCCATATAGCATTCAAGTAATCTCAGATATTTTTAATCGACTTGCTAAAAAAGACGTTAATATTGATATGATTAGTCAAACATCTCCTAGGGATAACTCTGTTAGTGTTTCTTTTACTGTGCCTAAAACCGAGTTAAAAGAAGCAAAAGAGGTATTATCGTATTTCGAATCAAAATACCCTGAAATCAGAGTAAATATAAAAGAAGATATTACTAAATTGTCTGTAGTAGGCATCGGCATGAGAAGTCAATCTGGTGTAGCAGCCCGAATCTTTGCTCTACTTGCCAAAGAAAATATTGAAATTGACATGGTGACTACTTCTGAAATTAAAATCTCATACGTGATTAATCCGGAAAACCAGCAGAGAGCAATTCAAGTTATTGCAGAAGAGTTTGATTTATAATGACGCCTATGACCCGTTACCAGTGCTCTAGGGTCAAGTCTCACAGGTCAAAAATTCAAACTTTGCATATTCTTTACTCAATAAAAAACACTCATATGAATGCCCCAGGTACCCTTTACCTGGGGTTTATTAGTATTTAACGATTTCTATACTTAACAGCAGAACTCATCTCCATTACTATTCTATTGAAGTATTATGCATCATCATGCATGTAGATTTTATGTATTAATATTTACTCTTGCTCAGCGTCTAAGTACTCGTTCTCCTCCTCATCTACTTTAGCTAATTTTGAGATGGATACCTCGTAAGCTATCTTTTCAATGACTTGGCCATCTAGAAACTTCTTTTCATATTTTCTACTTTGAATTCTCCCCCAGATTTTCAAATGATTTCCTACTTCTATATTTTTTGCATATCTTGCATTTCTTCCCCATGTGATACAGGGTATATAATCTGATTTATTATACATCCTGTTTACCGCTAGGAGAATATCACAAATCTCTCTGCCAAAAGGAGTTTCTCTATACACTGTAGGTTTGCAGATGTATCCGTCTAAATAAATATAGTTTGGATTGCTTTTTTCGTCGCTATTTTCGTCATAGGGTTCGATGTCTTTAGCAAAAATATTTAAGATGAGCTTGCTCTTCTCCTCTATCTTTTTATTATACGACCTTAATTGTCCCTTTATATATACCTTATCTCCTTGTGCAACATTCTGATCGGTCAAGAGCCGCTCTGATACAATTATTGGTAATTGATCTACATTTTCGCTTAACCGAGGGACTTCAATTAGTACACCATAAAAATCTTCTCCAAATACGGTATGGCTATATTCAAAGTCACTGACTATCTTACCGATCAGTACGACCTTGTTGCTTTCTATTAAGTTGTCTGACATAGTTGTTTTCTCCTTTCTAGTACAAACAAAAAGTTATCATGAAATATTATATTCACTTGTCTTTCAATTTAGAACAATCTATGATGAAAACCAATACAGACAATCAATGAGTCTTCGCCGTTTCGTAGTGCATCTTTGCCAATAAACTGCTTTACATCACTGTAGTATTTAAAATCAATATGATTTTTTACAAGTGCATCGGCTAAAATATCTTTTTTCTTATTATCTAAGATTTTTTTTCTCTTCCCTACAGCATACATATTGGCATTTCTAATATATGAAAAATCCTCCAGAAATTCTTCTAGGGCTCCACTTAAGATGCCCTCGAGATTTTCCATAGAAATGACAATATGCAAGTGTTCATAATAGATATACTGAAATGTTTCAAAAAGCATCTTAATAGATCGGTTATCTTTTGCCATATCAAAAACAAAAGTCATGTCCTTGTATTTTCGAAGCTCTAGTCTATTTTGTATTGGTTCTATACAAGTCAAAGCCTTTACAGACTCCTCTATATTTATATCAAATAACAAAGCTGTCGTAATAACAGCTATTGTATTGTATATATTTTGGTAACCGAGCAAATTGCACACAATGGGCATTTCTTGTATCATTACTTCCTTGCTACCGGCAGATAAAATACCTCGTTGTAAATAATAATTGTATTCTATTCTGCCTTCTGAAACATATATAGTAGATGCTGTAACTGTGCTTTTCGAATTTAGACCATAAGTTATGACGTATAGATTCGATATTCCTTTAATGAGTTCTAAACTACCTTTACTATCTGCATTTAGAAGTACAGATTTTGCATTGCAAATAAGGCGCTTATACCCCTCTAAAACATCCTTGTTTTTGCTTTTATCCATTGCGCTTAGGATAACACAATCAAAAGCCATATCAAAAAACATGGTATTATCGTGTATTTCCACCAATAGAAATTCTACATCATTTTTTTTCATTTCTTCAATAGCTTCCATCCAAGCTATATCATTTGGCAATTTATTTTTGTTCATTCGTAAACCCAAATCACCTAAAGAAGCAACATTTCTTTTGCCGTAAAACAAGATATGCTCTAAGATATAAAGAATTGATGTTTTCCCATGAGTTCCTATCATTCCTATTGTTTTCATGAATTTCTCCTACGTATTTCCATTTTAGTTTAGTATATGTAATATCTTAATTTTTAACATTATTCTGAATTTGTTTTCCCGTATGATCCATTGTATAATTTTCCTTATAAATGAGTTCAGAAATAGGCACAATAGTATAACCTTGATCTTTTAGCTCTTTAATGATTGTTGGCAAAGCTTGAGTAGTATACTCTGCATTATTATGGAAAAGGACAATGGATCCTGGCTTTACATTAGATACTACACGATTGACAATTTGCTCAGCGCCTTCGTTTTTCCAGTCTAGAGAGTCTACATCCCACTGAATCGTATAGCCACCTAATTCCTCAACGGTTTTAATCAAATCGTTGTTATAAGCACCAAAAGGCGGTCTAAATAAAAAAGTGTCTAACTCTTTGTACTTACCAATCTTTTCGTTTGTACTATTGAGCTCTTCTTTCATTTTATTTTTGTCTAGTTTGGTCATATCTGGATGTGAACTAGAGTGATTCCCAATTTCATGCCCTGCATCTGCAATGGCTTGAACTTGTTCAGGGTACTTGTCAACCCACATGCCTACTAAAAAGAATGTAGTCTTAATGTCCTCCTTTTTTAATATATCCAATATTTCTTGAGTAAATTCGTCACCCCAAGCAGCATCAAAGGATATGGCTATGGTTTTATCCTCCTTGTCTACACTGTATATTGGCAATAACTTCTCCTGTGCATTAAAAACAGATGCTAGTCCTTCTCCTTTTGAAGTCATAAAAACTAATGATAAAATGATTACAACTAAAATCGCTGCTATGATGACCATTGTTTTTTTAGATAGAAAATATACCTTCAAAGGTATCCCCCTCCCATTATTTTATCTATTATTTAATAGTATTTAGAAATGTCCCAGCTTATTCATCTTTTATAAAAAATAATCTTATAAGATTTCTTTTTCCTATTTACATAATTCGCTTGTTTTTAACATTTAAACTTCCTATAATGAAAGTTACGATTATATGCTTTTTCTGTTATAATGTTCGAAACAGCAAGTGCCAGTCGTAACTTGCACCCAATCAGACTTCGCTATCACTCGTCTTCTTGAGCAAGTCTGACATGGGTATCACTAATGCTTCTCTGCATCGCTTCGCTCTTTGACAAGCAAAGTGCTATTCTAAACGACCGAAGCTGCAAAGCAACTAGGGCAATCTGTGGCTTATTGTGATATAATATAACTAATAAAGGGGCTGATTTGCGTCATGTATTTCGATTCTGAAAATATTTTAGAAAACAAATTAATCATCTTATTTGCTTTGTCTCAATTCAACATACCTATGACAAAAGAGCAAATAACACAGATCATATTAGAAAATGTACAAATCAGTTATTTTGATATTCAATTCCTGATTGAGAATCTTAAAACAGATGCGTTTATCTATGAAATGTCGGAGGCTGGAGTATCTTATTACTCTATCTCTGAGCCAGGAAGATCTACACTTAAACTCTTTGAAAGTAGAATCCCAACTTATATAAAAGAAATTATCACAATGTTCATCTCTCAAAATAAAGACAAAGTACTTAGACAGGTAAAATATCAATCTTCTTATGTAAAACAGAGCGATGGAGAATTTATTGTAAACCTAGTATTGTTAGAAAATGAAGTCTCTTTAATTGATATAAAGCTCAATGTTGTGAACAAAAATCAAGCAGAATTCGTATGTTCAAATTGGGAAAAAAACGGGGATAAACTATACACTCAGCTCATCAATACTTTAATACATGAGTAATATAGAGACATTGTCTTAAAAATAGACATTGTCTTTTTTGTAATCAGAATAAAAATTATATTTTTGACGCATGATAAAAAAGACATAAAGAGATATAAGAGAACATGGAATATTTTGCACTAGTAAAACTACTGATCTTCAGTCATACTTTCGTAGATTAACTTGTCTAGTTTCTGACTAATTTCAATGACTTCGGGTCTTAGAAGATTATCAGTATTTTCTTCGATTAATTTATTCATCTGATTCTTTAATTCCTTAATGCAATCATATACATTTTCCATCTAAAACCTCCCCTTCCGCATATCATTAATCATAAAACAAAATTCGATAATTTTCAACGCATACCATTTTTCATTTTTCGACACTGCCATCTATAGTTGAGGCTCTATACAGTAAAGTAATCATTAAAAAAACCACTCAAAACATATATTCAAATATGCGTTTTAGTGGCCGAACGATCTTTGCTACCCTTGAGCTTTAGACTCTGGCTTTGCGTCACTAGCTTTCACTAGTTTTGCCTTTTTAATTCGACATAAATATTGTATATTATAATTTTAATACAACAGCCTGTCTATAATACCACATGCTCATAGTGTATTTTGTCGAAATCAGCATGTAATTTACCATTTCTAACTATTATTTACAATTGTTAATCAGTTATTTCATGATTGCTTACATTATTTAATAACCCTGCAACTTATGGAGCCAATGTCAAAAATAGGCTTTCCTATTATATAAAATACAGGGAGGCTACAAGCCTCCCTGCTAAAGAGTTTTCTCTAAAGGTATTTGTTTAACATTTCTATTACATTTTGTAACATGATCTCATACTTTTCTTTTTTGGCCTTTTCCTCATCTATTATTTTCTGAGGCGCTTTTTTTACAAAACCTTCATTGGCCAGCTTTTTATTTACTCGGTCTACTTCTTTTTCAAGATAAGCCTTCTCTTTATTAAGCCTCTCAATTTCCTTTTCTTTGTCGATTAAATCTGCTAAAGGAATAAAGATTTCTCCTCCACTGATTACACTGCTTGCTACATTGTCTGGAACCTGAGATTTATTTAGTACACGAACATCAGTAGCATTTGCTAGACTCATAATATAGCCTTTACCATTTAAGATGACTTCTTCAATAGCTTGATCTTTGGCTACTATGAGGATCTCTGCCTTTTTTGATGGGACAACATTCATCTCTGCTCGGATATTTCGCACGCTTTTGATAATATCCATAACGAGTTCAATTTCCTCTTCTTCCTTTTGGAAGTTAAACTTTTCATTGTAAACAGGCCAAACTGCTTTCATAATCGTGTCTTCATCAACTAAATGAGTATATATTTCCTCCGTAATAAAAGGCATAAATGGATGTAAAAGTTTAAGTGCATTTTTTAAGACAAAAGCTAATGTATACTGTGCTGCAATCTTGCTATTGCCACCGTCTTTATTATACAATCTAGATTTTACAAGTTCAATATACCAATCGCAGAATTCATTCCAAATAAAGTCGTAAAGCTTTTGAGCTGCAATACCCATTTCGTATTTTTCCATATTGTCTGTTATTTCAGAGGTAATTTTATTTAATCGACTGATGATCCATTTATCTGCATTTTCTAAATTTTCTAGTGCAAGACTTTCTTGCTCAAAAGTATCTTCATGAATATTCATCATAACAAATCGAGATGCATTCCAAATCTTATTGGCAAAGTTACGATTAGCGATGATTTTGTCATCGGACCAGCGAATATCATTACCTGGAGCATTTCCAGTTACTATAGTGAATCTTAAGACATCAGCACCATATTCCTTAATAACTTCTAAAGGATTAATTCCATTTCCTAGGGATTTACTCATCTTTCTACCCTGCGAATCTCGAATCAAACCGTGGATATATACGTCCTTAAAGGGTGTTTCTCCCATTTGTTCGATTCCAGAGAAGATCATCCGAGCTACCCAGAAAAAGATGATATCATATGCTGTTACTAATACATTAGTAGGATAATGCTTCTTTAAATCTTCGGTATCATTAGGCCAGCCTAATGTAGAAAATGGCCATAACGCTGAACTAAACCAAGTATCAAGTACATCTTCATCTTGATAAATATTGTGAGACTGGCATTTTGTACAGGAAGTTGGCTTTTCTTTGGCTACCATTACTTCACCGCAATCCTGACAGTAATAAGCAGGAATTCGGTGTCCCCACCAAAGCTGTCTTGATATACACCAGTCTTTTATATTTTCCATCCAGTTAAAGTAAATCTTACTAAATCGATCTGGAACAAAGTTTGTAGACTTATTTTTTACAGCTTCAATTGCCGGTTCTGCTAAAGGTTTCATATCTACAAACCATTGGCTAGAAATAATGGGCTCAACAGTTGTATCGCAGCGGTAACAAGAACCTACATTGTGATCATGGCCTTCAATTTTTTCTAGAAGACCAAACTCTCTCAAGTCCTCTACAATTTGCTTTCTAGCTTCATACCGATCTAAACCTTCATATTTTCCTGCTAGTTCATTCATGCTAGCATCGTCATTCATTACCCTAATTTGTTCAAGATTATGCCTTAAACCTACCTCAAAGTCATTAGGGTCATGTGCAGGAGTCATTTTTACTACACCTGTACCAAATTCCATATCTACGTAGTCATCTGCAACGATTGGAATCTCTCTATTTACTAAAGGTAAAATTACAGTCTTTCCAACAAGGTGTTTGTATCTTTGGTCCTCTGGGTTTACTGCAACACCTGAGTCTCCTAGCATAGTCTCTGGTCTTGTTGTAGCAACGATCACATATTCATCGCTATCCTTAATTGGGTAGCGAATATGCCAAAAATGACCTTGTTGCTCGCTATATTCTACTTCGGCATCAGAAAGGGCGGTTTTACAATCGGGACACCAATTAATAATGCGGCTTCCACGATAAATAAGGCCCTTGTCGTACAATCTTACAAAAGCTTCCTTTACTGCTTCACTACAGCCTTCGTCCATAGTGAATCTTTCTCTAGACCAGTCACAAGAAGCGCCTAATTTTTTAAACTGATTGGTAATTCTGCCCTTATATTCAGTTGCCCAGTCCCAAGCTCGATTTAAAAACTCTTCTCGTCCAATCTCTTCTTTGGTCCTATCTTCCTCTTGGCGAATCTTCTCTACTACTTTTACTTCTGTAGCAATACTGGCATGATCCGTTCCAGGTAGCCATAGTGCTGCATAGCCTTGCATACGCTTCCAACGAGTCAAAATATCTTGTAATGTACCATCAAAAGCATGTCCCAAATGAAGTTGCCCTGTAATATTTGGAGGTGGCATTACTATTGTATATGGATCTCCTTTAGGATTGATTTCAGGTTTAAAATAACCTTGAGACTCCCAATGAGAATATATTTTTTCTTCCATGTCTTTTGGATTATATACCGTGGACATATTTGTTTCCAACAAAATCACTCCTCTGTGTAGAGCGCCTACGCGCATTTGTTCTAAGTTATAAGTTGTAAGTTCTAAGTAAAACCTGTTAGGTCACCATTGGTGACCGCTATGTAGGGTCTATAGATATGAACCCTACAATTTCACTTGTGCAAACACCTGAAAGCCTTTATTTGTATATTTTTCAGGCTTTTTAAAAGACCATATTTTACATCTATACTGCATTATATCGATTTTTATCTTATTGTACAAGCAAAATTCGTAAGCTATTGCTTTATTGCCTTGCTTATTGAACAAAAAAACATTTATAATAGATAGATGAATGGAGGTGTAATCATGGATGATAATCCAGAAGGCAATTTAGAAAGACCCGTTAACCCATCCATGCTTACATATTGTGGATGGGAATCGGCAAAATAAAATAAGAGGTGATTCCCTTGGAACAAGTAATAGAATTAATCGACAAAAAACAATTTAAGGAATTAAGAAATTATCTATCTACACTACACCCTTTTGATATCTCTGAGATCATGGAAGAACTCAATAGCAAGCATAGCTTACTGGTTTTTCGATTGCTGTCAAAAGACATGGCCATTGAGGTATTTTCTCACATGGAGCCAGCTTACCAGGCTAAATTTTCTGAGTTAATTGCGGAAGAAGAACTAAGAGAGATTGTCAATGAGCTTAACTTTGACGATAAAATTGACTACCTTGAAGAAATTCCAGCCGTCTTAGTAAAAAAAATCTTAAAGAATACTCCTGAAAGCGAACGAAAATTAATCAATCAATTCTTTAATTACCCTGAATACTCTGCTGGCAGTATTATGACTATTGAATTTATCGATTTTAAGAAACAAATGACTGTGAAAGATTCCATTGCCCGGATTCGAAAAATAGGCTATGACAAAGAAACGATTTACACATGCTATGTTACAGATCGCTTTCGAAAACTAGAAGGGATAATCTCATTAAAAGATTTAATTTTAGCTGATGAATATGCCAAAATAGAAGATGTTATGCAAAGTGATTTTATATCTGTAACAACAACAACAGATCAAGAAACAGTAGCAACTACTTTCCGTGATTACGATTTACTGGCTCTTCCAGTCGTAGACTCAGAAAATCGATTAGTTGGTATTATCACAGTTGATGACGTCATCGATGTAATGGAAGAGGAGGTTACAGAAGACTTTCACTTAATGGCAGGTATGCAGGCCAATGAAGAAAGCTATTTAGATACTTCTGTCAAGGATTTAGTAAAAAAACGTTTTCCTTGGTTAGCTATTCTAATGATATCCGCTGCCTTCACAAGAGCAATTATGGAAGGTTATGATTCTCTATTAAGCAGTGTCATACTTCTCAGCGCTAACATTCCAATGCTGATGGGAACTAGTGGGAATGCTGGGTCTCAAGCTTCAACTTTAATGGTTCGTTCTATAGCTGTAGGAGATGTCGTTTTTAAAGACATATTCAAAGTACTATGGAAAGAATTGCGAGTCAGTATTTCCATAGGTATAGGATTAGCGATACTTAATTTTATCTCCTTAATTTTTTTCAGCCATTACCCTTTAGATATATCTCTTATTGTAAGTGTTACTTTAATCGCAACGATTACGGTAGCAAAATTGATCGGTTCGTCTTTGCCTATTCTCGCCAAGAAAATAGGGTTAGACCCTGCGATTATGGCCAATCCCATGATCAGCACTATATTAGATGCCTTGGTTTTAATTACATATTTTAGTATATGTAGTATGGCACTGGGGATTTAATTTTAAGTAGAAAGCGGAATGCGGAACTTTATAAGTTGGTATGTTGGAAAAAATAGTTAAGAATGACCCGAAAGAAAGTTCCGCATTCAACTTTCCGCTTTCTGCTAAAATATAAAACTCCTCGCAAAAGCGAAGAGCATCTTTTACTAATTATTCATTTTTTCATTGTTCATTGTTCACTGTTATTTGTTCATCAGCTCATTACCTAGCTTTATAATGCGTTCTATGGATTGTTCTTTTGACAATTCAGACATATTTTTAGCCATATTATCTAAAATATCCTTATTGGTTACCAGATGATCTACTACGCTAGTAATATCCTCAATATGATCTACTTTAATGGCCATGCCTGTTTCTTGTAGAAAATCTGCATTTTCTTCTTCTTGTCCAGGTATATAGTAAGGAATAATCATGGGAATATTTTTTATAATTGCTTCTGTAGTAGTCAGCCCACCTGGTTTTGTTATAATTACATCCGCCATATCCATTAGTTTTGGAATTTGTTCTACAAAGCCATGAATTTCGATTTTTTTAGTTGTTTCTTCTTCCTGAACTAATTTTTCAATTCTCTTCTTTAGTTTCTCATTATTTCCGCATACCACAATAATTTTTAAATAATGCTTTGTTTTCAGTAGACTAGACAATGCCTTTTCTACCTGTGAAACTCCCATTGAGCCACCCATCAACAATACAGATAGATCCACGTCGTAATCTTTTATGATTTTTGAGTTATAATCTAAGAAAGACTTTCTTACTGGAATACCATAAGGGTAGATTTTGTCGCCTGGCACGCCTTTTTCTATCATATCTTCCTTTGTGTACTCACTTCCTACGATATATGCACTTACATTTTTATTGAGATATGCCCTATGAATCATATAATCTGTGACAATTGAAATGATCGGCGTATCAAATTCGCCTTCTCCTTTAAGCGTTCCTAAAACGTTTGTTACAAGAGGATGTGTGACCACAATCAATGCTGGGTTTTCAGACTGAATAATCTTTAAAAGCCTTTTTTCAGCGATATCTGTTATTACTGCGATGACATAATGGCTTAATGTTTCATTATTTGCAGCTCGATACAATCTACCGTATGTACGAGGCGTAATTTGAACAATTTTTTCATAACCTTTTGAAATCACATTGTCCAATATACTGCTGGTTTCTTTAAAAGCGTCATATGTAATAGCATCACAAGCAGAAGCTTCAAAGTGTTCTCTCAAGGATTTCGCTGCGATATTATGTCCTCCACCTGTTGAGGCTGAAAAAATTAATACTTTTTTCACTATATCAACTCCGTCTGTTTTTTGGCACCTTGATATATTGTACCCCATTCTTGTAAAAAATGAAATAGATGAATAAATTTATTGCTCATATAAGTGGTAATGGCTATGATATTTAAATAATATCCCTTTTGATACTAATTGCTCCAGGTCTGATTCATCTCCTTGGAATCCTTGAAATAATAAATCATTATAAGTCTGAGGTCCACAATACTTTAAAATTGCAATAATTTTATCTAATTCAATCATGCTCTCCCTCCTCTTATACAGTAAAACTTATATAATCCTTTGTATATGTATATGCAGAGAAGGTATAAAAATAATAGAAAGCATATAAATAATAAACTAAGACAAAATTTGCTCTCTTATTCAATTTTAATTTTATACAAAACTTTAATGAGGAATGAATCTTTCTGGTTCTTTACAAAAATCTTGGAAAGAGTGATTCGTATAATGAATATTTCCATTAAAGAAAAGCTTATACTTGTCTTTTTCTTTTTCAATTTTTTCTGGTAGTTTTCCCTCATAATTATTGATGATGATGATATTAAAGGGTTTGTCTTTATATAGTTCCGCTCGTTTTAGTATAAACTTAATATAGAGATCTGCATCAGGAAAGGAATAACCACAAAAAATGATATTTTCTACTTCATATAAGCCTTTATTTAAATTATGATAAATATTATTTAGATAATAATTACTTATTTCTTTGTAAAAAGTAGGCGGAACGATAATGGATTTAAACTGATTATGGCAGATATTACAAGCGTAATCTTCTTTAATGATGCTCTTGAGCATTCCGTCTTCGATCTGAGAAGATATTAAAAAATTATCGCACACATCACAATATTTCCAGTTTAAAGACCCAAAAATCTTATACAAAGGCAAACACTCCGATTGATGCTTATAAATATTTTTAAACCCATAGTCGATGTCTAATCCATTAGACAGTATTGCACTGTCTAGGAGCAAATCGTAATTTGTGGTAATGAAAATCACATCCATAAGAAGCTCCTCTTTTTTTAGTTTCTCGATAAGTTGATTGTGATAAGTACTACCCTTGAGAAATTTGCGGTCTAAAATTTCTGCCATGGAAAATATGATGCCCTCTTTGATTTCTTCTGTATTAAAGTAAAACGATTCTCGTCTTTTCTCTGCTGAATAAAGCAATCCTAGAATTTCTTCGAAAGTAGGAAATACTTTTGTATCTCTTACATCCAGATTATAAGCTTTCATAAAAAAATCTTGTAAGACATTATAATATCTGTCTTTATCCTTCGAACATTCATTAAAATAAGCAGAAAACAATTCATCTTGTAAAGGCGCTCCTTCTGATTTTGAGGCCCCTGCACCAAAAAAAATCATACTTTTCATATTGTTTTAGTACCACCTCTTCTAAAAAACCACTCTATTATAGAAAGCAGCATTCTAATTATTTCGTCCCTACTATTATACTATTTTTTTATAAATTCATACCTGCCAACTAATTCATGGTACTAATAATTTTCTACCAAAATACTCACCACTTTTTTCCCCTTGAATATAATGACAGTATCAAAACATAAAGGAGGTTACTATTTTGAAGAAAAGTCGTTTACTTATTGCTCCCCTACTTATTATTACTATTTTGTTATTTTCCTTTGCAGGATGCCAAAAACAAGAGCTTAAAACCATCAAAGTTGCAGAAGTTACCCATTCTATCTTCTATGCTCCACTCTACGCAGCGATTAGCCAAGGTTTCTTTGAAGAAGAGGGCTTGCAATTAGAAGTTACAAACAGCCAAGGTGCAGACAAAGTACTTACTGCCGTTATTTCGGGAGATGCAGATATTGGATTTTGTGGTCCGGAGGCATCTGTTTATGTTTATAATCAAGGTAAAGAAGATTATGCCATTTCTTTTGCTCAATTAACAAAGAGAGACGGATCTTTTATTGTCGCTAGAGAACCTGATCCAGACTTTACTTTTGAAAAATTAAAAGGAAAGCATGTATTAGGTGGTCGAAAAGGTGGAATGCCTCTTATGAGCTTAGAATGGGTTCTTAAGGAAAACGGAGTCGACCCTGTAAAAGATATGAATATGGATACAAGTATCCAATTCGCAGCATTAGCTGGTGCCTTTAAAGGTGGTACTGGAGATTATGTATCTTTATTTGAGCCTACAGCATTAGCACTAGAAAAAGAAGGTGTTGGTTATGTAGTAGCTTCCCTTGGCTTAGCAAGTGGTGAAGTACCATATACTTGTTTTAATGCTACAAAAAGTTTTATGGCAGAAAATCCTAACGAAATTCAAGGATTCACTAATGCTATTTACAAAGGTCAACTTTGGGTGCAAGAACACTCTTATACAGAAATTGCAGAGGCGATTATTGAATTTTTCCCAGATACAGAAATGGATGATTTAATCGCTGTAGTAAAAAGATATAAAGATCAAGACTCATGGAATAACACTCCAATATTAAGCGAACATTCTTTTGATCACTTACAAAATATTCTTGATTCTGCAGGTGAATTAGATGCAAGAGCACCATATTCTGATCTTGTAAATACATCTTTTGCAGAGAAGGCTGTTGAGACAATTAAATGATTTGGAGGTGGATCAATTGCCTACTCCAGCGGCACGAATTAAAAATTTAAGAAAAATTTTTCATACTAGAAATGGAGAGACATTAGCTATAGAGGATTTTTCTCTACACATTAATGAAGGAGAATTCATCGTATTAGTAGGGCCAAGTGGATGCGGCAAGACTACGGTATTATCAATATTAGCTGGTTTAGTTCAACCATCCTCAGGTGAGATTATTTACTGCGATGACCACGTCCGAATGGGCTATATGTTACAAGACGATCACCTTTTTCCTTGGAGGACGATTTTAGACAATATATATCTAGGATTAGAAATTCAGGGACGTGATACAATTGAAAATAAGGAAAGAGCAGAATCCTTACTTACAACTTATGGTTTGTCCAAGTTTAAGAATCATTATCCAAACCAATTGTCTGGTGGCATGAGACAACGAGCTGCATTAATTCGAACATTAGCAGTGAATCCCGAAATATTGCTTCTAGACGAACCCTTTTCTGCCTTAGATTATCAGACGAGAATGGCAGTAACGGATGATATTGGTTCTATCATCAAAAGAGAAGCTAAAACAGCAGTCATGGTTACCCACGACATTACAGAGGCTATTTCCTTAGCAGATCGGGTAGTCATTATGACACAGCGACCAGGAAAAATCAAAAAAATACATGATATTATATTGACTGGGACAGATGGTACGCCAAGTCAAAATAGAAAAGCTCCAGAATTTATGAATTACTATAATGATATATGGAAGGAGCTTGATATACATGTACAATGATAATCAATATTCAGATGAACACATAAGATATTTACGTAAAATAAAGAAAAACGAGCGTATGGTATTGATTACCCGTATTATGATATTAGTGCTCTTTGTCCTATTATGGGAAGTAGCAGCGAACCTAGAATGGGTTGACGCCTTCATTACAAGCCAACCGAGTAAAATTGTAGATACATTTGGATCTCTTTTAGCATCAGGTACTCTCTTTAAGCATCTGTTTACCACAGTAGCAGAAACTGTTATAGGATTTGTAGTCAGTACCATTGCGGGCACGCTTATTGCTATTGCACTTTGGTGGTCGCCTTTCCTCTCAGAAGTTGTAGACCCTTACTTAGTCGTATTAAACAGTTTGCCTAAAGTAGCCCTTGGGCCAGTTATCCTAGTATGGGTTGGTGCAGGTCCAGCATCCATCATCGTAATGACCTTACTGATTTCCTTGTTTGTAACCATAACAAGTGTATACACAGGCTTTAAAGAAGTGGATAAAGCAAAAATTACCTTAGTAGAGACATTTGGTGGCACCAAAAAACAAGTACTTACGAAAGTTTTACTGCCTGCTACTTATCCAACTATTGCAAGTGCATTAAAAATCAATGTGGGCTTATCCTGGGTAGGAGTTATCATGGGAGAGTTTTTAGTATCAAAAGCAGGTTTAGGCTATCTCATCATTTACGGCAGTCAAGTCTTCCAATTAGACTTAGTAATGACGAGCACCGTCGTATTAGCAGTATCCGCAGGTACTATGTATGCAATAGTTGCTTGGCTTGAAAAAAAACTCATACCTTATAAATAAAAGAATGGCTCCATGGGCCATTCTTTTATTTTGCCACCAGCGGTCAGCAGTTAGGTTTAGGGATTCCTTTTGGGTCCTTAAGTAAGTTCTAAGCAAAACCTATGCCACCAATGGTGGCCTGTTGGTTTTGCTTACCACCTTACCACCTTACTCAAACTCTTTCGAAAACCTATAATCCACCTTCACCAATCTACCGCCTATTTTCTTCTGTTGTTGCTTGTCGATCACATAAAGTATACCTAGTACTGTAAGTGCCGTTGAAAGCACTACTGTTCCTATTTTAATTAAATTTTTCATTACAATCTCCTCCGCGCTCTGTCTTAGTTTTATTATATAACTATATTAGGGAAAAAAGCAACTCTCGGGCATTTCTCTAGGCTTCTTTGGCTACCGAAGATAGCTATTTTTCCTAAACGCTAGTTACTGGTCGCTATCTTTTACTGTAGTTTCTGCGCATCATATAAAGACTTGTACACGCCTTCTAGGGCGATTAATTCTTCGTGGGTACCTTGTTCAGTGATTCCCTCGTCGGTTAGGACGATGATTCGATCCGCATTTTGTACCGTAGCTAATCTGTGGGCAATTACTAGCGTAGTTCTACTCTTAGATAATAAGTCAAAGGATTCTTGTATTATGCGTTCATTCTCATTATCTAATGCAGATGTGGCTTCATCTAGAATTAAAATCGATGGATTCTTTAAGAAGATTCTTGCTATAGAGATTCGTTGCTTTTGTCCACCAGACAATTTGACGCCTCTTTCACCTGTAAAAGTATCATAACTATTAGGCAGTTTTGAAATAAATTCATGTGCATTGGCAAGTTTTGCAGCGCGAATGACATCTTCTTCTGTAGCTTCAATATCCCCATATCGAATATTTTCACTGATGGTACCAGCAAATAAAAACACATCTTGCTGGACAATGCCAATATTTTCTCTTAAACTTTTTAGCGTTACATCTCGAATATCTATATCATCTATTGCAATCTTTCCACTTGTAACTTCATAAAACCTGGGGATTAGACTGCATATTGTGGTTTTTCCAGCTCCAGATGGCCCTACTAGAGCAATCGTTTCACCTTGTTCAATCTTTAGATTGATATTTGACAATACTTGTTCACTATCATTATACTTAAATCCTACATTTGAGAATGTAATTTGTCCTTTTGCCTTGCTCATGTTTTTAGCGTTAGGAGCATCTACAATATCTGGATGAATATTCATTACTTCTATAAAACGACCAAAGCCTGCACCAGCTTTTTGAAAAGTCTCCATCAAGTTTGCAATCCTCTTAACAGGCTCTAGAAAAATGGAAATATACAACATAAATTGAACAAATACACCTATACTAATTTGATTGTAATATACAAACAAGCCACCGAAAAAGATTACCACTAAGTTTAATACATTAGAGAATAATCCAATACCTGAATGAAATTCCCCCATATATTTATAAGAGTCTTCTTTAATTTCCTTATAATCATTATTTCCTACTTCAAATTTATCCTTTTCATAATTCTCATTGCCAAAAGATTGGACAACTCTTATACCGGAAATACTATCTTCAATTTGAGCATTGATATCTGCTATTCTTGCTTTAGTCTCTCTAAAAGCAGATTTCATCTTTTTATTTTTTAATATGGTGAAGGCAATCATTACAGGTACTAAAGAAAAAGTAATTAAGGTCAACTTCCAGCTATTTAGTACCATAATAATAAATGTACCAATCAAAGTAACGGAAGCTATAAATATGTCTTCAGGTCCATGGTGGGCAAACTCAGCAATATCAAACAAATCATTAATCAATCTAGACATGATATGTCCTGTTTTCGTATTGTCAAAATAGTTAAAAGACAGTTTTTGTATATGATGAAATAAATCACTTCTCATATCCGATTCTATTCGCACGCCAAGGACGTGACCCCAATAGGTTACAATATAATTTAAAATATATCTTAAAACGTAAACGATAAAAATAAAAAAGGATATATACATGAGATTGTCTAGATTTTTATTTGGTATCGCATCATCAATTAATACGGCAATTAAACCAGGAATGAGTAAATCCAGCAAGGACATTAAAAAAGCACAGCCAAAATCTAAATAAAACAACTTCATGTGAGGCCTATAATATTTTGCAAATTTTTTAATCAAGTTCAAGAAACACGCCTTTCTATTTATCTGTTTTGAAGACAATTTTTACTAATATATGTTCCAATTTCCTTGCCTTCCAATATTTCATAAATATTACCCACATTTTCAGACGACGCTAATACTGTAGGAATAGATCTTTGGGCTGCAAGTTTTGCAGCATTTAGCTTCGTAATCATTCCTCCTGTACCAAATTCAGTTTTAGAATCTTCAGCAAGATCATAGATTTCTTCATTCAGTTGATCTATATAAGTGATTAATCTAGCTTGTGGGTTCTTCGAAGGATTCGAATCACATAAACCTTCTACATCTGAAAGAATGAGAAGAACATCTGCTTTTGTCAAACCAGAAACCATTGCAGAAAGAGTATCATTATCCCCAATTCGGTCTCCTTCTAATTCACTTGTAGAAACTGTATCATTTTCATTTACAATAGGTATTATTCCCATTTCAAATAATGCATTGAAAGTATTCATTGCGTTATTTGATTTAATTTTGCTGCTAAATACATCTCGAGTTAAAAGGATCTGTGCAATATTTTGATTGTAATCACTAAAGAATTTTTCGTATAATCGCATGAGTACTGCTTGACCAACTGCAGCTGCTGCTTGTTTCATGGGTAATTCCCTTGGCTTTTCACTTATTCCGATTTTACCCATACCTGCCCCCACTGCGCCAGAAGAAACGAGTACCATTTCCTTCCCACTATTCTGTAAGTCAGAAATTACTCTTGTGAGCTCTTCCATTTTTTTTAAATTAATTTTTCCACTTTTATAGGTAATAGATGACGTTCCAATTTTTATGACAATCCGTTTAGCATGGACAATACTTTCTCTCAATTCATTCACTCCTAATTTAGACATTCTTTTATGATTCTCTCAGCGTTAAGATAAGAGATTTTTTCTATTTCATTTGTTCGAAATCCCGCACGATCTAAAGCAATCAAAAGTTTATTTATCTCACCAATATTGCGGATTTCAAGCTCTCCATCTATTCCATCAAAATCTGTCCCTAATGCCAGTACATCTATTCCCGCTTTGTTTTTGATGTGTTTTACGTGTTGGATCATATCTTCTACTTTGCTCGTTTCTCCTTGTCCTAAGAAATGAGGGCAAAAATTAAGGCCCATGATACCGCCTTTATCTGCTAGTAAACCCATCATTTTGTCCGTTAAATTCCTAGGCACATTAGTAATTGCCCTTGAATTAGAATGCGATGCAATAACTGGTTTTTTAGAGTGCTTTATACAGTCATAAAAACAACCATCAGACAAGTGAGATACATCGATGATCATTCCCAATTCATTCATCTTTTCTACTACCTGAAACCCAAAATTCTTTAGACCCTTTTTCATATCCTTCTCATCATAAGAATTAGGATACCCAATGCAATTTTCGTAATTCCAAGTAAGTGTAATCAGTCGGAGACCTAATTCATAAAATTCCTCTAATCTCTCTATTTTGTCCTCTAAAAAATGCCCCTCTTCTATCGTTAAAAAAGCGGATAGTATTCCGTTTTCCCTATTGGCTTTTACATCTGAATAGTTTTTTGCTAGCTTAATATATTCCTGATTTTTCTCCAGTTCCCTAATAAATACCTTGTAAAATTCTTTTGTATATTTGTAGATATCTAGCTTTTGTTCTTCTATCCAAGCTTTATTTAAAAACATAGCAAAGAACTGGGCATCTACCTTGCCTTGAATTAACTTCTTAATATCTATAGAGTAAGAATTTTCATAAAGGCTCTCTTCTTGTAGCTCATAAATCTTTTTGATTGTATCACAATGTAAATCGATGATTCCCATATATTCACCCCGTTTAAGTTCTAATTAAAATTTCTTGCCAAGGGCGAGGTTTGGTTTTTCTGACCACCTCACTACCTTGTTAACATAAAACGAAAGAAGCTACTTTTAAAAAATAGCTTCTTTACATCGCTACCTTATGATAGCTGTTATTTCATCCAAACTAAATATTTTACTATTATACATGCAAAACTTCTACTGCTGGGCAATCTGCTTTTTCTAATTCAAAGATAAATCCACATAACACGATAACGCTATAAGATATAGCATGCTCTACATCTGTCACAAATTGCTTTTGATAGTCTCTATTTTCCATATTTAAGTAACTACTATGTTTTGTTCCAAGGAAATTATAAATATCAAAATTCAGGCTTGTAAAAAAGTTGTCTTGAACTTTTTCTCTTACATCATTTTTTAATTGATAATCATATATGTACTCGGCTAAACCATTTTCGTATCTCACGTGTTTTTTAAAATCACCGATGCTTCTCATCCTCTTATTGTGAGCCAAGCAAAAGGAATCGCACACATAATGGGATAACATACCTAATGTAAAGGAGACTCCCCATTTATTTTTATTCTTATTGATGATATTTTCTGATTGTAGTTCATAATTATGATAGACTTGCTTTATATTATGTATTCGGACTCTTTTTTTAAGATTACAATCTGGGTATACTGCACCTAGTTCCAACATATCTCTTTCTATTTTTATATCAATTTGATCCTCTAAAATGTCTGATATATGGTTCGCTAAAATAATATGCGATTTTAAGTTCAAGTTTGAAAGTCCCCTTTCTAATCCAACTACTATTTTATACTAAATTGACAAAAATTCAATAGGTTAATTTACATATTACTATATTTATGAATATGTGTTACCATAAATTAATTATATTTTATATTAAATTCTATGGAGGAAGCTATGGTAAAAAAAGGAGAAACAATTGATATTACAATTGATGATGTAAAATTCCCCAATAAAGGCATTGCACATATTGAAGGAGATAAAAAAGTCACAATAAAAAATGCAATACCTGGTCAAAAGCTTAGAGTAAAAGTTAAAAAGAAAAGAAGAGATAAAATAGATGCAATTGTATTAGAAAAATTACAAAGTGCTTCTAATGAAGTAAATCCACCCTGCCCTGTCTTTGAAGAGTGTGGAGGCTGTACCTATCAAAATCTCACTTATGAGGATCAGCTATCCTTAAAGAAAAAATTTATTTTAGATATATTGAAAGATTTTAATATACAAGAAATCTACGAAGGAGTAGAAGGCTCAAAGAACTCCTTTGAATACCGTAATAAAATGGAGTTCTCCTTTGGGGATGAATACAAAGATGGACCTTTGACCCTTGGCCTTCACAAGAGAAGCAGTATGTATGACATCGTAAACACTGATGTTTGCATATTAGTAGACGAGGATTTTCGAGATATTTTAAAATCAGTCCTCTCTTATGCTAAAAAAAACAATTATTCTTACTATCACAAAAGAACCCACCAAGGCTTACTTCGTCATTTAGTTCTTCGAAAGGGCATTATGACAGGAGAAATCCTAGTCAATCTTGTAACCAGCTCTCAAGGATCAATTGATGAAGAAGGCTTAACTCGTACTATACTAAATTTACCCCTAAAGGGACAAATTAAAGGTATTATACACACAGTAAATGACAGCTTAGCAGATGTAGTTCAAGAAGATAGTGGAAAAATCCTTTATGGACAAGGATTTATTACAGATAAACTATATGATTTATCCTTTAATATTACACCTTACTCCTTCTTTCAAACCAATACTATTGGGGCTATGCAATTGTATTCTGTAGTAAAAGACTTTGTGGGTACAGGCAAAAACAAGATTATTTACGACCTATACTGTGGCACGGGCACCATTGCCCAAGTACTATCCCCTTGCGCCGATAAAGTTGTAGGTATTGAATTAGTGGAAGAAGCCGTCATCGCTGCCAGAGAAAATGCCAAACTAAACGGTATTGATAATTGCGAATTTTTAGCAGGAGATGTTTTAGAACTAGTCGATACATTAACTGAAAAACCAGATGTAATCATTCTAGACCCACCAAGAGACGGCATTCATCCTAAGGCCATATGGAAGATCCTAAATTTTGAGCCGAAATCCTTTATCTACGTCTCCTGCAAACCAACTTCTCTAGCAAGAGATCTGCCATTCTTTTTAGAAAAGGGCTATGAAATCAAACGAGTAAAATCCGTAGATATGTTCCCGCAGACACCACATGTAGAAACAGTTGTTCTGTTATCTAGGTAACCCAAGGGTTTAAGAGAATTAAATAATATATTTTAGTAGTTTTGCCAACGTAATTTATTTTGCGTTGGCAAAATAAAAAAAGGCCGCTCAAGATAACGAAGTGCTGTTATTTTGTATTTTTTTAGTTTCAATATTCCTTCAGCAAATACTGCACCACCGATAATTAATATTGCACCAAGAACTTGAATTGGTTGCAGTATTTCTTTTAAAAATAGGACGCAAAAAAGAACAACTGAAAGAGGCTCTAAATAACCACAAATGCTACAGTCTGCACTGGTAGACGCCCGATTGAGGAAAAATACAAATAGCAACTTATACCGGTGTTGAGCAGACCAATCCATTTTTAAGTCCAACTCTTGACTATAACTTGCTTACTTATTTTTTATAATGATTCTTAAAATTTACTACTTGATAGGCTGATAAATCTCCACCTGTGTCGAGTTCTGCTAGTCTTACTGCATCTGCTACTATTTGAGCTGGCTTTGAGGCTCTTACATTGTGAACTCTTAAAACCTCTATCCCCTGGGAAGCGGCTAGAACTGTTAGGGCTGCAGATCCCTCATCTTTTAAGACATGTGTTTTTGACTCCTCCCCTTCCATATCATAGCCAGCTTCGTCTAGGAGGTTGTTGATGAATCTTTTTCTAGAGACTCCTACAAAGGCTGTGTAGTCGTCTTTATGAAGAAGATCCATCCTATTTAAGAGCTGGAGGTTTTCTTTCCTAGTAAGACCAAAGCCAATCCCTGGGTCTAGCATGATGTGTTCTTTTTCGATGCCAGCCTTCTTTGCTATCTCAATTGAATCATAGAAAAATTGCATCATTTGTTCTTCTATTGTCTTACCTTGATATCTACCCAACTCTTCTTCATTCATTTTCGCTTCGCCGAAAACTGGAAAAATTATAGATGAAGGGTGATCTGGCCTGTAGGTAACTGGATTGTTCATAAGGATAAGACCTGCCTTTGTTTCTGCAACAACTTCAGCCATATTTGAATCTCCTCTAAGACCTGTTATATCATTAATAATGTCTGCCCCTGCTTCAATAGCCCCCTTAGCTACTTGTGATTTCCAGGTATCGATGGAGATTGGCACGTCTACTCTCTTTTTTAACTCTTTAATAACAGTAGAAATTCTATCAAGTTCTTCTTGCCAAGAAACTGGGCTTGAGCCTGGTCTTGTAGATTCTCCTCCAATATCAAGCATTCCAGCGCCTTCTTCAACCAGCTGAACACCTCTGTTTACAGCATTTTGAAAGCTATACCACTTGCCTCCATCTGAAAAAGAGTCTGGAGTTACATTTACAATTCCGCAAATAATGGTTCTTGATGTATCGAGCACTTTGTTTAAATATTTAAATTTTCTCATTTTATTTCTCCTATCCAATAAAATTCCACCATGGTATATATAAAAGTGCTAGGACTAAAAATGTAACTGGCATCATGACTATCCCATTTTTAAACATAATCTTATCATCATAATAGCCCTTTCCTACTCCTATCATCATATTAGCATGATGATGAGGAAGTAAGAAGTGAATGTTTACCACAATATAATTTAATAGTACTATAACCGCTACACTATAACCACTTGCAAGACCGAGTGGGATAAAAAGTGGTAGGACTACTGAAAGCGTAGCCACGGCTGAACCTATAAGCACGTGAAGAACCATGGTAACTAGGGCCAAGGCTAGTAGGAAGAACGGTGAATCTCCTGGCGGAATAATCGCTTGTAGGTAGTCAAAGATTACTTGAGAAATTCCATTAGCCCCCATTACCTTTCCTATTGAAAAGGCTGCTGTTAAGAAGATTATAAACCTTGGATTGATTTCTTTTAGATCTTCCTTTGTTAAAATCTTTATCGCATACATAATAATTACTGCCACTAAGGCCACAAGCCATTCAGAGATGCCGTGGACTCCTACTGTCATCCAAAGAAAGATTACAACCAGCATAAGAATTGTTGGGATTCCTGTTTTCTTTCCTTCTATATCTTTTTCCTGCTTAGAAAAAACAATCATATCTGCATCAAATTCTGCAAGTTCCTTCCTAAAGATAAGCTTTGTAAGAAAGAAAGTAATCACACATAAAATAAGTGTTGGTACAAACATATGAGGTGTCCAGTTTCCAAAATAAAGCTCTGCCGTAGCCATCTGACCTCCGAAGCTAATAGCTGATTGATTTAAAACGATATCTCCATTTGAGAAGAGCATGTATGTTATTGAAACCGCCCAAAACACATTAAAGAGTAGGACTGGCTTTGTCTTAGAATACTTCTTATCATCGCTCAAGATGTTATAGAAGAATCTGGCTAGTATTACGCTCCTTGCAAAGGCTTGAGGAATTAGGAAAATTAAAACAATTCCTAAAATATAAGGAAGCACTAATAGGACATTTAGCTTGTAGCCTGTTTTTTCTAGTATCTTGCCAACTAGTTTTTCAACAAGGCCTGTCCTTGTTATCCCAACTGAAAGTAGGGATGTTGCCATAATAAGCAGAGCCGTATCCGACCAAATAAATCCTATAATTTCTGTGGGTGCGTTTTTACCAACTAGAATAAAGATAGATAAAAGGGCAATACTAGTAATAGATTTGTCGATTGCTGCAGTTGCCCATAAAGAGATTCCAGCTATTAAGGCTGTACTTAAAATCACCTGAGTCGCTGTAAAATCAAACGGATTTAGAGCTGCGTATATAGCACAAACTATGGCTATAATTGATAGACTTCTTTTCTTAATCTGCATTTTATCATCCTTTCCATTTCTAGCCTCGGATAATAAAAAAGACCCAAGGCTATGATATCTTTGAAATATCTCAGCTTGGATCTCTTAAAACAGATCACGGTGTTCGATAATTTTTTACATGTCGCAATTTTTACGACAGAGCAAAATTTTGCTTAAATTTATATTAACATATTGAAATTTCACATGCAAGAAATAAATTAAGAAGTATATGTTTTAGATAAAAACAGTTTTTAATTATAATTATAATAAAACCGCAAATTTCAAGTTTAAGTTAGCCACCCTTGTGATTCTGTTGCTAGGTCTAAC
>ENA-UOOM01000966-UOOM01000966.1-fermentation-metagenome-genome-assembly--contig:-NODE-966-length-29796-cov-20.980162_pt1 | contig 29796 bp, 19 predicted proteins | sample MGYA00245781_ERZ724031 | MGnify/ENA primary metagenome ERZ724031 (study PRJEB28704, sample SAMN03018317) | fermentation metagenome | biome: anthropogenic terrestrial biome; feature: soil; material... | reverse complement strand
AAAAGTCAAGTCAATTAACCATTTGGGGATAATATGTTATCCCGAACTCACGTTATTATTTTACTAACTGCACGAACTGCCCAAGAACATATGCTGGAAGGATTGCGTGAAGGTGCCGATGATTATATTACCAAGCCTTTCAATCTGGATATTCTTCTACTTCGTATTCAAAAGCTGTTAGAGTGGAGTACCCGCAACCATCAACGATTTGGAAAAGTTGAAGTGTCTCCTGCCGAGATTACCATCAGTACCATTGATGAACGGCTCATTGAACGTGCCATACAAGTGGTGGAGGAGAATATGGACAATACGGATCATACCTAAATCCTGAGGGATTTTCCTGTTAAGCATAAATTTTAGATAATCTGAATAAGAAGAAAGCCACATCCCTGACTCCTCTGAGTTGTGCTCTGAATTGCTTGATTTTTGCATTAAAAGATTCGCTAGCCGCATTCGTTGCGCGGTTCTTGAAGAAAGCCACGATTCTTAAGTAATGTGTTTGTATAGTTCTTGCCACAGTGCCAAAGGATAGAAACCCTGATTTATCAACCTCATCGTACCAACGAGCCAGTTTGGTTAATGCCACATCAGCATGCGTGGACTGATGATAAATGAGTCCTAAGCGCATACTTAAATAGTATGCCTTTTTGATATCCGGGTATTCTTTAAACAAAACAGCTGCACGCTTACTTTGAGAACTACTCCAGGCGGTCTCTTTCTTAAATAACAAATAACGGCTTCTGGCAAGCAGTTGCTTTTTGGTATCTCCATTCTCCAATATCAAAGGCTTGTACTGCATTCCACAAGCCTTGGCATGGCTAATCTCTATATTTTCTTTATCCATGGCCTCCCAACGTGCTTTAATACGCATTTCCTGTACGGCTTCAAAGGCCAATTGCTGTACATGAAAACGATCGACCACTTGCTTGGCGGCGGGGAAACAGATACGCGCAATCTGATGCATGTTCGAAGCCATGTCTAAAGTGATCTCACGAACTTGAAAACGATGTCTGCGCGATAGCCGGAGCAACACAGCCGAGACTGTTTGTATATCCGTTCCTTTTATCATGGCAATAATACTTCCTTTCTTGCCTTTGGCTTCCTTATTGATTAGAATTGTATATAACTCTCCACGAGAAAGACTTGTTTCATCCAGCCCCACATGAGCACCCATATTCTTTTCAAACAAGATCCAATCTTCGGCATGGGGAAGTTGATCCCAACATCTGTAATTACTCAGATGATTCTTATACTGTGATTCAAGTTGCTTGGCATCCAAACCATAGTGATCAGCCAATGAACTGATGCTAATGGCATGAGAGTCGATCCATAGCTTTTAAAAAAGACGCAAATTCACAGGAGATTTGCGTGCCTTGAGCCATTAATAACCAATTACGGGATACGTACTTTTCTTTGCTGTGGTTATACCACCTGCGTTTCTTTATAAAAAGGATACAGCTACGTCCACGCATGGGGTAATCATGCATACGAACTTCCTCATAGAACCCTTTGCTTTCAAGCTTGTCCTGCTCATATTCTTCAGGAGGATTATTTTTCTCCTCAAAATAGATTTCAACTTTATCGGCAAGTTCATTGAAACGAACCATGTCGAAGTAATCAAACATGCCATCGGGAAAGATAAAACGAAGGAAGCTATCGTAATTCATAAGTTTTTGGGACAAAGATAAAAATTATCAATCAAAGCCCCCTCAAGATTTAGGTATGATCCGACAATACAGAATTCTCTGTCGAAGACCTAAGTATGACCGTCGGAATGAGTCGTGGTCACTTATACAAAAAACTAATGATGATAACAGGCAAATCTCCGCTTGAATTTATTCGTGTCTTGCGCATAAAAAGAGGAAAGCAATTGCTGGAACAGAGTCAGGAAAGCATTTCTCAAATAGCTTATCAAGTAGGACTGTCACCCAAACAATTCGCTAAATATTTCAAAGAAGAGTTTGGGTGCCTGCCTTCAGAATACAATAAGAAAGGCTAAATGGGATGTGGTAAGTATGTTTGGTTTCCTGAGCTTATTCTAAAGGGTATGCTCAAACGGTATACCCTCCGACAACTAACAAATACACCTTCGGGATTATCCACATACTTACTCTCTACTTTTAAGTTCCCATAATAGCTATCGTGTACTGATCAAGGGGTTGGTTATCGCCCAATCATCTTCCTGCCCTAGATATCAAGCCTCCATTAGGAAACAAATTATCTCGCCATCTTGTAAATTTCATTACCCGCCATTAAGAAAGCGCCAACTCCATAAACTTCCGTCATATCACGAGTCACCTTCTTTGGGTCAGCACCAATTTGCTGCACATAGCCTAGTTTTCCATTCGGTTCTACAGCTGAGACTAATGCATTCCAGCCTTTTACCAACACAGGAAGATAAGTTTCCTTATCCAATAACTCTTCATTGATACCATAAGCTATGGAATAAACAATAAAAGTTGTACAGCTAGTTTCCGGTGACGGATAAGAAGCAGGATCTAACAGACTGGCATGCCAAAAGCCATCGGAGTGTTGCAATCCTGCAACACGTGTAACCAGTTTTACAAACAATTCTTCATAGAATTTGCGGTTCTTGTCTCTCTTGGGCAGCTCCTTTAATATTTCAACCAACCCACCAAGTACCCAACCGTTGCCACGTCCCCAAAAGACTTTCTTACCATTGGCTTCCTGTTTATCAAAATAACGCCAATCACGGTAAAACAAGTTTTCTTCTTTATCGAACAAGTAATCATAAGTCGCTTTATATTCACGGTTCATAAATTTGATATACTTTTTTTCGCCGGTCAGCATATACAGTTTAGCATATACAGGCGGAGCCATAAAAAGAGCGTCACACCAAGTCCAACGTTCCAAAGTCTTTAGATTCCCCTCTATCAAATTGAAACCTCCTTCGGACGGATGATTAACAATCCATTCCGTACGAGCCAGTGTAGGAATAAGCATTGATTCGTCCCTGTACTTACGATATAAATCCAAAAAGGACTGCGACACAGCAATGTCATCAGCATGATAAAACCGTTTATCCGGTTGCCAACAATTTCGACGGCCTATACGGGTTAACCATTTATAGTAGGTATCATCATTGTCTTCTTTCTCGGCCAACTCCGCCCAATCCACCATACCGACATAGAGGGCACCTTGCGGCCAGTTCAGATCGTCATGTTCAGGAGCAGGATGTGGATTGGCAATCTGCCAATCCGCAACCTTTCTCATGATAGGCTTAATTTCTGCTTTTTGAAAAGGAATCTCTGTTGCCATTATAAAAATGGCACATAACAGAGAGCTTCCCAATAAAAGTATTTTCTTCATTATATATTCATTTGGTAATCATTCGGTAATTACAGCGCAATCGTACTCCTTAGAGGAAACTGACTAGAAGCCGGACCTACAAGAATCTCAAAGTCTCCTTTTTCCACCACAAACCGATGCTGATTCATATCATAATAAGAGAAAGCATCCTCATTCAGTACAACGGAAACTCGCTTCTTCTCCCCTTTTTTCAAAAAGACTTTTTCATAACCTTTCAGTTCTTTCAGAGGACGGGGAACAGAAGACTCTACATCGCATACATACACCTGTGCTACTTCCGAAGCATCCATCTTACCTGTATTCTTTATATCAAAACAAACTGTGACCTGATGGTTACCTGTTTTCTTTACAGACAGATTACTGTAGTCAAAAGTTGAATAAGACAAACCATAACCAAATGGATAAAAAGGTTCCTTACCTGATCGATCATAACCACGATATCCAACAAAAACTCCTTCGGAATAGTCTACCCGCTTAATTTCTGCTTTCAGATTCTCGTAATAACTGTCATGCACCGGATTATCCTCCCATTTCCGTTCGATAGAAATAGGGAGTTTCCCGCTTGGAGAGAGTTTCCCAGTAAGAATTTCAGCTATGGCTTTCCCACCTTCCTGTCCCGGATACCAAGCCATCAGAATCGCTTTAGCCTCATCATACCAATTTGTAAAATCCACGCCACCTCCTGCATTAAGCACAACCACAATATTAGGATGAATAGAGGCTATTTTCTTTATAAATAATTCCTGATAGCCAAGCAAGGCAAACGGACGATCAAACCCTTCACCTTCAGTATTACTGTTAAAGCCTGTGCAGAACACAACATTATCCACTTTTGCCAGCCCTTGACGAAGTTTCACCTCATTAAGGCTATATGCATTAAAACGGATGATAGCCGAAGAAATATTATCAAAGAATTCTATCCGGAAACGATATTTTTGGCCAGCCTCGACTGGCAACTCTACTTCCCGACTGGAATATGAATGATTCCCCCAATCTCCTGTAATATGCTTATCATTCACATACAAACGATAACCATCATCACCACCGATATGAAGTTTCAGCTGACCATCAGTTTGTGGAATATAGCAAGCTGTCCAACGGACAGAAAAACCATCTGTCGGAAAACCTTCCAGCGATGCTCCATATCCCCAATCATACTCAATGGACGATTCTGTACGTACAACTTCCGGTCGTCCTGAAAGTGTCTTATTCTTAAAATATTCAGCCTTAAATCCTTTAACCCGACGACTATCATCAGTGTAAAACTCATGAATAATATCTTCATAAATCACATCATCTGTCAATATCACCAGATTTTTATTCTTCAATTCTTTTAAACCTTGACTTACTGAAACGGTGGAAAAAGGAGTAACAAAGCCACTGCCACCACCCGTAGGAATCAAATCAGCATTAGGTCCCATCACTGCTGTTTTTCCCTTTAAGGGAAGCAGATCATCATCATTCTTCAACAATACGACTCCTTCACGAGCCAACTCCAATGCAGCTTGACGCGAAAAAGGATTATCCAATGAAATACGGCTGTCTTTCTGCTCTTTATCGAGCATGCCAAAAGCAATTAAAGTCTGCAAAATATGCTGCACTTTCAGGTTAATTGTTTCTTCTGTTACTGTACCATTCTTAATAGCAGGCAACAGATTCTCCAAATTCATAAAACGTCCTTTAGGCATTTCAAGATCAAGACCGCCATTGGCAGCTCCTACCGCAGAATACACAGAAGTCCAGTCGGACATCAGAATACCTTTAAATCCCCAAAGATTACGTAGAATATCAATATTCAACCATTTATGTTCGGTGGTATGAACGCCATTCAGCAGGTTATAACTATTCATCACAGCACCTACATTAGCTTCCTTTACAGCCTTACGGAAAACAGGGAAATAGACTTCCTGTAAAGTACGTTCATCTATATCCGAACTGGCATGATGACGACTCCATTCCTGATTGTTGGCAGCGAAATGTTTGATAGTAGCAATCACCCCTTCCGATTGTACGCCAAGAATATAGTGTTTGGCAGCTTCACTGGCCAAAAAAGGATCTTCTCCCATATATTCATAATTACGTCCACATAATGGAGCACGATAGATATTCACCCCCGGACCAAGTAGTATATTTACCCCTCTTGCTCTGGCATCCTGTCCCAAACCTTGCCCTAACTTATATAGCAAATCCCGATTCCAAGTAGAAGCCGAAAGAATTCCAGACGGATAAAGAGTGCTTTTAGGAGCATGATTACGTATTCCTTGTGGCCCATCTGCCAACTTGATTTCAGGTATTCCCAAACGGGGTATTGCACGTAGAGAAAAGCTGGTATATCCGGAGATATACTCTATTTTCTCTTGCAAAGTCATTTTAGAAACAATTTCCTTTGCACGTTGCTCCACTTGTGGAGTTATCTCTTGTGCAACAATAGATGTGTTTGTCATAAACAAACACAAGCCAATAATTATTATTATCTTCTTCATTTCAAACTTTGTTAGTCTATCAATTCTATTTTAACAGTTTGCCCCTGTATCAATATATTATATTCTCCGGCTTCAAGAAATCGTTTTCCATCCTCATTGACAAAACCAAAATCACGTTCCAAATCTATATCAAAACGGAAAACCTTCGTTTCTCCAGCTTTGATAAGTTGTTTTTCAAAGTGTTTCAACTCTTTCACTGGGCGGGTAATTGAACAATAAGGATCAGAAACAAACCAATGAACAGTTTCTGCTCCATCGCGAGCACCAATATTAGTGACAGTCACTTCTGCCGAAAGTTTCTCACCACGCTTCACCTTAGTAGCAGAAGGAGTAACAGTGCCATACTTAAATTCAGTGTAACTCAATCCATAACCGAACGGATACAGTGGGTTACTTGTTATATCTTTATAGAATCCCTGATGTCCACGTCCACTCTTACGACGGTTATAATAAATAGGAATCTGTCCTGTCGAATAAGGAAAAGTCATGGCAAGTTTACCTGAAGGATTGATACGCCCTGACAATATTCCAGCCATCGGAAGCGCACCATTCACACCCGGTTGCCAGATTTCCAGTATAGCATCAGAGATAGGTTCCAAACGATTCAATTCCAACGGACGTCCGTTTACCAATACCAATACGATAGGTTTACCGACTTTCTTCAGTTCTTTTGCCAGTTCTTCCTGAATTTGCGGTAATGCGATAGAAGAACGGGAAGCATTCTCACCACTCCAAGTCATCATTTCACCCAAACAAAGAACGACTACATCAGACCAACGTGCAGCTTCCAATGCTTCTGCAAATCCTTCGCGAATCTCCCCTTTCATAGGGCAACCTAAAGCATAACGAAGTTCAGCCTTTTCTCCAAATTCGGTAGCCAGTCCATCATAGAGCATTGCAACATCCGTATCTTTTCCATGACCACACCAAGAACCCAATAAGTCCCAACTATTTTTTGCCATTGGACCTACTACGGCAATCTTCTTTCTATTTGTCAATGGCAATAATTGATTTTTGTTTTTCAGTAATACCATAGATTCTGCAGCAAGTTGGGCAGCGATATCCATACTTTGCGGACGGAAGAAACGTTCTTTTTCACTTGAAGCGGGCGTATAAGGACGTTCGAACAAGCCAAGACGGAATTTCAGAAGTAAAACACGACGTACAGCCTCATCCACTTGCGCCATTGAAACTCTGCCCTCTTCTACTAATTCCTGCAAATGACGATCATAAGCATGAGACATCATATCCATTTCAAGACCGGCGGTAAATGCATGCCAAGCCGCTTCTTTTTTAGTCGCTGCCAATCCCTGATTTTTCAACTGTTCGATAGCTCCCCAATCAGAAACAATAAAGCCATCATGTCCCCAACGTTTTTTTAATATTTCGGTCATTATATAAGAGTTGGCCGATCCCGGCACACCGCTAATATCATTAAAAGAACTCATCAATGTCGCCGCACCAGCCTTCACTCCCATCTCATAAGGGAGCAGATAAGTATCCCAAAGAGTTTGTTTGGATATCTCGGTATAAACATAGTCACGTCCGGCCTCGGATGCGCCATAACCTACGTAGTGTTTCAGACAAGCTGCCATACGGTTTTCTGCCGACAAGTTATCACCTTGATAACCTTTGACAGAAGCTGCGCCGAATACCCCGTTCGTATAAGGGTCTTCACCATAACCTTCTGCCACACGTCCCCAACGAGGATCACGTGCCACATCAATCATAGGCGAGAAAGTCCAGTCCACTCCCGACATACGAGCTTCCTGTGCGGATACGGCACACGCCTGCTCTACCAAATTCGGATTCCAAGAACAAGCTTGTGCCAACGAGATAGGATACACGGTGCGAAAACCATGAATAGCATCATAACCGAAAATAATAGGAATCCCTAGACGAGACTCTTCCATTGCTTTCTTCTGCATATTATTGCGCAGATCGGGATTTGTCTCGAAGTAAATCAGAGAACCGATTTCTGCCGGCACTTTCTTCACTTCCTCACCTACATTATTCACGTTGTTATTCCGCCCCAAGGTATATTGGTTTAGTTGCATCACTTTCTCATCCAAAGTCATGCGGGATAACAAATCATCAATACGTTTTTCAATTGGAGCCTTCGCGTCTTTATATAATGCAATACCTTTTTTATCTTTTGCAGAAAGGGTGCATACAACACCTAGCAAACATAATCCATAAACTAATACTTTTCTTCTCATTTGTATTTCCATCGATTAGTTAGTATATAAATATAGCTCTTTCAAACAGCCGAATGACATCTTTTCTATTATCTTTCAGATAAGTTAGTCACTCTATACGGATGCTTAACTGCTGCGTGTGCAGCAGCTTGGGCAATAGCTTTCCGATCTTCATCCAATCCTTCCGGCCCATAAGAATTCCTGACTACATTGTGTTTGAAGATACGTTCGAACCAAGTGCAAGCAGCGGTATATCGTCCGATCTTCACGTCCAGATGATAGCCGTCCCGATTCAGATGGTCACCAACAAAAGAAGTACGGGCATTTTGTATAGCAGTGCCCGATGGGATAATAATCTTTATCTTATTCACCTTAGCCGCTTTTTTCACAGCATCTACAATTGCCTGATACATGGTCAGTTGATCACGGTTGTAGTTTTTAAACCCACCATGATTAGAGTTAGATGCATATGCCCAAGTCTGGTGTAACATCAACTTTGTTCTCTTGGGAAGACGTGCTTTCACATACTCTATAAACTCAGGTAGAGAAGCTTCATATGTCTCATACATTCCCGAAAAAGGACTTGCCTGTTGCAAACTGACGAAATCCCAGGCCTCATCTGCCAGTACCGTTTCCAAAGACATCTTGCCTTTTTCCTGTTTCTTTCCATCCGTACCAATTTTCCGGTAGGCATATGCAGGAGCATTGTCACGAGCATTTTTCACATGACACTCTAAAGAACAGCCGCCAATAAACATATTGCCAATTATGGTTGAAATACCTTCGGCTTCAGCAAGTTCATGCAGATATTGCTCAACCGCATCCTGCGAAAAGCTATTGCCGATAGCCAATATTTTAACCACCTTTTTCTGTGCATATGCTCCTCCTGCTAGAAAAAATAACACAAAAACGCAAATCGCAATAATCTTACAATTCTTCATCACCATCAAATATATTGAACTTATTAGACATTATATTCATTAAAATTATATATGTTTCAAACAGAGCGACATTGTCACTCTAAAGTTATGGAGTCCGCAAGCAATGAGCATGACCATATCGTCAAAACCAAACTTGCGGCACCTGAATCGGTCTTTGACAATACGACATTTCTTTACTCCCCCGATGGCATGTTCCACCAGAATCCGGAAACTGGATATTTTTCTGTTGTTCTCTTTCTGGTCATCAGTCAGATCCTTGCCCTTGGGTTTCTTTGCCGGCATCTTCACGGTCACGTTTTCAGGGATATGCCCCAGGAACCCCGTGTCCTGCCACAAGGTAATTCCGGTTGGCAAGGCCAGCGGTTGGCCGTCCATTATTTTCTTGTCGTGAACACTTCCCTCGCAAGTCCTTGACAGCCACAGGATGCGTTTGTCCGGTGTGCAAAGCAGGTTATTTTTCAGGCTGTGAGTTTTTTTTTCCACTGTAGCGTGATTTCTGCCTGTCCGCGTCTTGGGGACGCTCCACCGGCCTTTCCGTCCCGTCGAGTAACATGTCCCGGCATTGTCCGGCTAGGTGCTTAACCCGCAAATGGTTCCTTTCGGGCAACTCCTCAAGGGTTTTAAGGGACTTCAGAAGTATGTCCGACAAACGGTGGACCCATTCATTGCACTGGGGCTGGGTCATCTCGTAGGTTGCCCCGTGGTACTCCTGCAGCGGGTTGTTCTTCAAATATGAGAGGATAAACAGCAGCTTGTCCCTGATCAGGGGCAATTGACTGCTTTTCCGGTTGTAAGATATCCGCCGCCTGGGTTTACCCTTCAGGGTGAAACGGCTATGGTACTCATTCCAATGATACTCAAAGGTGGGTATGAACGCTTCAAATTCTTCGGGGGTAAAACCCGTTAAAGACAGTAACTGACTCGGAGTTTTTCGGACTTTGTCGTATTTCATTTGTGATAATTGATTCTTTCCTATCACAAAGATCTGTATAAGAGCGCTATAATAAACTATTAAATATAAACTCTATTGTTTATTTCTTTTTTTCATGTAATAATCTCTCATGAGATACCACGCTTTTTTACGCATTCCCTGATCGGATATCAATCCCTTGCGGTTCCAGCCATCCTGATTGGTGGGGTGGAAACGGAACGGAGAACGGAAGTCGAACAGAATCCAGGGAGATACCCCACGCAGGTTCGGGATATTGTCGAACATACGGATATTGTCTCTATACAGACGTGCCTGGTATTCTTCACTCCAAGAGCTGACTACGTTCTCATCACCAGACTGACCATACAATGCTTCGCCGCCAAATTCTGAGATAATCAACGGTTTGTCCGTCACTACTTCCCATATAGCGTCTTTCGGCTCGACAGGCCATGGATGGTACCAGCCCATATATTTATTGATAGCTACGATGTCCAGTTGGGAAGTGAAAGAATCTTCCATGACAAAACGCTGCTTCTCGCTGTTGAAGCGCACGAGGTCGAAAGCGGCAACATACAGGCGGGTAGTGTCCAGTTGCTTTCCCGTTTCAAGCAGGGAAGTAAGGAAGTCATTCCGTTCTTTGGAAGGCTGTGTTTCATTGGCAACTCCCCAATAACCTACAGCGCAGCGGTTTTGGTCGCGCTTAATCATTTCAGAGAGCATCCTCTGCGCTTTCTCACGGGTATCATTGTCTGTAAAGTCAATGCCTTGCCAAATAGGAATCTCCTGCCAAAGAAGGAAACCCATCTTTTCCGCCAAGCGTACTGTATATTCATTCTGTGGATAATGTGCCAAACGAATCATATTTACACCAAGTGCTTTGGCTTCATTCAGCAACATGGCTGCATCGGCTTCCGAGAAAGCACGTCCCATACGTTGCGGAATCTCTTCGTGAAAAGAGATACAGCACATAAATGTCGGCCTCCCGTTCAGGTAAATATCCGTTCCTTTCACTGTGATGTTACGGAAGCCTATTTGTTCCTCCACGCGGTCGGTACTTGAAGAAATGGCCACACCATAGAGTTTCGGTTCCTCGGGCGACCAGCGTTGCAGTTTCTTTGCATTCAATATGGTTTCCGCTTTTCCTTCCGCATCAGTGGTAAGTTCCGCATTGATTTTAAGTTCGGGGATGGCGACTGTCACCTTTTCACCTGCCTTTTTATCAGAAAGACGTACACGGGCAATGATCCGGTCGGGAGCATTTTTATCCAGTTGGATGAAGTAATCTTCTATAAATGTGCGGGGAGTTTTCACCAGCAACACATCTCTTGTGATGCCGCCATAATTCCACCAATCAAACGCCATAGCAGGAATGGCGTCCTTGGTACGACGATTGTTCACTTCTATTGCCAGGAAGTTATCGCCGTCTTTCAACAGGTCCGTCACTTCTACTTGGAAAGGGGTGAAGCCACCTTCATGTTCTGCTATTTCTTTTCCGTTCAGGTAGACTTTGCAACGATAGCTGACAGCACCAAAATAAAGAAACTGACGTTTGTCTGCCAGACGTTTGGCATCAAAATGACGCGCATACCATACAGTACCCTCATAATATTTCAGTTCGGGCGACTGCGAGTTCCAGTCTCCCGGGACATTAAGACGCAAGCCGCCTTCGAATGCATATTCGTAGAAATCAGTATTTCCTTTCGGTTGCTGATTTTCATAGATTTTCATTCGTTGTCCCTGATCGTACAGGTCGATAATGGCATTCCATTTACCATTCAGTGAATGAATGTCACGACCGTAGACATTCGTTATCAGTCCCTGTGCCGCAACGCTTCCTGCAAAAGCGATCAGCAACAACAGACATAGATTTAATTTCTTACCTATTTTCATTTATCTATTAGTTTGTGGTATTTATACATTATTCGTTTCTCGATTCATTCTTCAGGAAATTCATCACCCAGTTCCAGGCAGCACTCCACTGCTCTGCATAGGCATAATGGGCAGTCGTTTCGGCCACGAACAACTCTTTCGGAGCATTAATCATGTTGTAAGCCGAATAAGTGGTGGTAGGCGGACAGACCATATCATTATAACCGAAAGTGTAGAATCCCGGTACTTTAACCTGCCGGGCAAAGTTGACTACATCAAAATACTGGATGGTTTTAATCTTCTCCGGTGTCCGGTTCCTTTCATCCTTAAACATGTGCGGCCAACCTCCTGCGCGACCATGAGCATAGCCTGCAATATCACACAAAGCCGGATAGAAAGAAACTAATCCTTTGACACGGTTATCCAGTCCGGCAATCACTATGGAAAGTGCTCCGCCCTGGCTTCCACCGAAAGTTGCCAGATTACCATTAAATTCGGGAAGTGTGTAAATGAAATCAATGGCTCTTACACAGCCTGTATAAACCCGTTTATAATAATACTTATCCCGATCATCCGTATTGAATGAATGGTAATTCTTCAAGGCCCCGTTATAAAGTCGGTGATATACATCCCCCGTCAGGTTGACCGGAATGCCGTGAATACCGATTTCCAAAATGATAAAACCATTTCCGGCACGTTCGGGCTCCCCGTTATATGCGCGGATACCTGCACCCGGTACTTTCAAGATGGCCGGATATTTTCCGGGAGCTTTCGGCACACAAAGGATGCCATACATACGGGATGCATAGTCATTATTCGCAAAAGAAACATGATATACATTCACTTTGTCCGTACACTTTTCCAGCAATAAAGTCATTATAGGTTCCAGCGCCCACTTTTCAGCGGCTTCTTTGGTGCTCTTCCAGAATTCAAGAAAATCGGCGGGCAACGGAGTAGTCGGTTGTAGCTTCTCCGGATCAAAGCCGACAGTAGCTACACCTTCATATTCACGCCCTTGATAACTGACAAAAGCACGGCAACGCAGAAAACCCTCTTTTTTCATTGTACCTGCATTAATTTCGAGCTTTTCATTCTTCAAAGGTTGTTTACCTGTCTGATGAGGTTTCATCATATCTTCCGAAATCTCATAACGCACTTCCAGATGATCCTGTGGAATATTGCATTTCAGTACAGCTACTTTGAATTTCACTTTTTCTCCCGGTTGATACAACCAATTGGTGTGGTCGGGAGTGACCAGCACTTGAATCAGCCTTTCCGCCGGTTGCCCGTACACAACGAATTGCACGGCAACAAACAAAGCAAGAAAAACAGAACGCAAACTTTTTATCATAATTCCATTATTGTTTATAGTTTTTTCATGGTTTTACCTGGTATTGATAAAGAGTGAAAGAGTTCTTATCATTCAACTCGAAACTTACTTTACCCTGTACACCAACTTCAGTAACAAACTTTTTGCCATTTCCCATCAAAGGAGTAAAAGTTACCTTCTTGCCCTCCGGAAGCCAAGTATCAATGATTCTTTTGGCTATGTCATTGTCTTCGCGGTAAATAATGAGATAACCTTGCGTGTCAGAGGCTATTGATTGAAATCCTGTCCACGAGCGTCCCGAAGGTTCTTCACCAATGGGCAATATGATGCCTTGATGAAATTGAAGTTGCAAGGGTTGATATTCCTTGAGCAGAGTTGCCGTAGCATAAGCCTCTTCGGGCAGGTTCGAAGCCTCCATCCAAGCCAATGGTTGTGCCGCCAGGGTGATGGCGAAGAGGTAGTCGAAACTATAACGAGCGGGAGCAAATGGATCGGTAGTGCTATACTTATCGGCATTACGCCATTTATTAAGGAATTCTATCTGCATCTTCTCGGCCGGTACATAGCGAGACAGCATCCAAAGATTACGCAAGGTGCGATAAGGATAATAGTTACCCCAATCGGTATAACGGTTTTCCAGAAAGATATTGCCATACTCATTCATATAATGATATCCACCGCGACGACCGGCAGTGGCATCGAGGTTGAAAATCACCTCATGGTTGGTTTGTGCTAACACGGTATCAAACAACCGGCGTAAATTCTGTTCGGCTGTTTTAGTAGGTATTTGTAAGCCATCTATCTTGAAACAGCAGATGCCATACTCCTTGTAAAGCCCGATAATGACTTGCGCGTCTTTTTGCCAATCGGCAAAATCATTCTGTATACTAGGATTGAACCATAATCCGATACGAATACCCAATTTCTTTCCTTTCTCTACAATGCGTTTCAGTCCATGAGGGAATTTCGTGGGGTTGGGCGTCCAGTAATCGGCATTTTTCCAGATATCTTTAAAACTGCCTCCGGCTGTCTTTGAGTTGGGGCTTTTTCCACTCTGCCAACCATCGTCCAGTTGAAAGAGGGTGACACCCAGACGTGCGGCACGGTCTAACTCGGCCAGGCAGAAAGCCTCATCTATTTTAGCATCCTGACTACGGTCGCCCCAGGTATTGAGCATAATCATCTCATCCTGTGCGGCGGTGTGGTGGCGCAGTTGTTTTTGATAAAGGCGCAATGCTGTTAGTGCTTCTTGTTCATCTCCGGTATAGACACCGGTAACACATCCATAAACACGAGTCCAGCTATCCGGTTTCACATCATCAGATGCAATGCCCAGACCCACTACCATAAAATCGCTAAAGTCGGCCACGAAGTCGGAACCATTATAATGTAATTGGGTACTGCTGCAAGGAGCCTCTTTCAAGAAAAAGAAACCTTGCCGGGTAGCCACATCGTGAGCAAAAAGCAGATTACCACGATAGGTATTGCGACGGTAAGGAAGCCAGGTACGTTCTGTCACCAGATTGTCGTTCCAATCAGTATAGTCGAAGAACTCTACCGTACGGGCACGCCAATGATTACCGGAGAGTTGCAATCTGTCGATCGTCGGAGTTTTCACCCCCGTAGTCATATCGGCTGTGTGCTCTATATTTTTACGATCGGCATTAGAACGATTGTCATCTTTATTCTGGTAAAGTTCTACTTGTCCTTTCAGATAGGTATCGCAGGCAATGGCGGGACAGTCTGCATAAATGCGATAGCGACGTTCTATACTTAGAGAACCGATGGTGCAAGCCACAGTGGCTTGCAGATAGCTGGCATGTATACCATTCGTTGGAATCTCATTCACAGTGATAGTAGCAGCTGTAGGGATGCCTTTCACAATCGAGAAGTCGGGCTCTTTGCCTTGAGCCGGGATTATTTTTCCACATAGCTTATCGGTGAGGCTAATGGTGACAGGTGTACCATTATTCCACAGCATGGTACGCTCCATGTAGTTATTGCCCATACGTAGTGTATCACCTTTCAGGAAAGCATAATAGTGCTGTCCTCCCCAAAGCGGCAATCCCAATATGATTGAGAGAAATATCGTGATAATACTTTTTTTACTCATAGTTTGTCTGCGGTTTGATGTAAGCCGGAGCCTCCAACAACTTGTTGGGTTCGTTGAAACGTTGGTTATCGGGTACATTGTGTTTGCCCAAGCCTGCCTGCATAAGCTGCTTTAATTCGGGCAGATGATGATGATAGATATCACGCGGTTCTACGCCATGCTTATGACAGAGTCCGGCTGCCATACCTACTACTTCGCCCATCATACCAGTAGTACGCATCACACGCACCGTACCCAAGGCTACGTGTGTGCAACTCATATTACGACCTGCCATAAAGAGGTTATCCACATTGCGCGAATAAAGACAACGATAAGGGACAGCATAAGGATGAATCCAACGATGCACCGTTGCCGACTTGAATTCATTATCAGGAAAACGCACACTGTTCACGCTATCAGGGAAGTGGAGGTCGATACTCCAAGTGGTAGTAAACGAAGCATCCTCGTGCGCCACATTTTTGTCTATATCGTCTTGTGCTAACACATAGTCGCCCAGAAGACGGCGAGATTCACGTTTACCGGAAACATACGCCACCCAATCGAGTGAACGGTTGGCATACTTTTTACGATCCGCATAGTGATTCTTCAGATAGCTCCAATTGGAATATACCACCAAAAGTCCATAGTCGCGTATGCGTTCAGCCTCGGTGATTTGATTACGGTTCATTCCTGTTTCCCATTTCCATTCGCCCATAGTTACAGGCTCGCAATTATCAGCGCCAAAGCGCATACCATATTCGAAGCGGGGGAAAGAGGTCTTCTTCTTCATGTCCTTGCTATACCATTGTACCGATGCGCCCATCACTAGCGAGTCGGGCTGCTCGGGTGCGAGACTTTCGCCATATTCATCGCGGCCTTCACGTCCCATAGTCCAATCGGCACCGGCTAAGTAGCCTATGGTAGCATCGCCAGTGCAGTCACTAAAAAGAGGAGCGGTAAGTTCGGTTTGTTCACCTGTCTCAATGTGTTGAATAGTGACTGATGCTATGCGATCACCCTGCATCTTTACGGCCACAGCACGTTGCGAAGCATAAAGCGTGATATTCTTTTCGGCAGCTATAAAGTCTTCCTTTTTCTGATCTTCATAATAGTCACCCGGTTGGGCATTACCGGAACGTTCATGACCGAATTCGCGTATCATACGGCCTAACCCCTCGTTGGGCCCCTTTTCGATGATACCACCCAGGTGTACACGTATCTCCGACGAGTTATTACCACCCAATACAGGACGATCGTTCACTAATGCCACCCTACAACCTAACCGGGCAGCAGCCGTAGCGGCACACATGCCGGCTACGCCTCCTCCCACTACCACAAAGTCGTACTGATGGGTGGGCACCGTTTGTTGTTGCAAGCGGGCACGAAGTGCAGCTGTCTCTGCCTCGCCCCATGCAGTGGGTTGCACATTCATATCAGTCGTGAGATAGATGGCATCACAACGACCATTAAAACCTGTAAGGTCTTTCAAAGCAAGGGTGATAGTACCTGCTTTTAATACGACCTTGCCGGCGGACTGCCATTGCCAGGAATTACCGGTGTGTCCCAACGTAGTTTTCAGTAACTTACCACCTAAAGCCAGACGAAACTTTCCGGGCCCTTCGGCATCGGTCCAAGGTGAAGTCCAGTTGTAGGTGCGGGCATATACATAGTAAGTGCCCGCCTGGGGAATATTGATTTCTGCCGTAGCATCGGCCACAGGAATACCCATGCCATGTGCCATGAGATAAGGTGAACCCATTTGATCCATGAACTGCTGGTCGAGCACCCAGCCGCCTCGCTGGCTGAAGCTTTCTGCTTCGATGAGCAGTTCTCCGGCTACAGCCACAAGGCTACAGGCTACGGCTATGCATGTCAGTAAGATTTTTTTCATCATAGCACAGCGTTTTTTAATTATTGAATAGTTATATCACCCACTTTCACCCAACCTTTGGAGGTTTGATACTCATCGCGGGCTGAAATTAAGATACCAATGGCATTCTCTTTGGTAGTATCTACCAATCCTACTGCCCAAATGTAATTCCCTGCGGCTACATCAGTGAGTTTGATATTAGTAGTGTAAGTCTTGGGAGCTCCCTTCATCCAAGTGGCAATGTTTGCTTTGTCTTCTATATAGATGCGGACGGGCTCCTCTGTATTCTTATCGAGCAGAGCGATAGCAAGTTTGTACTTGTCACCATACTGCGGCAAATTGGTAGGACAGTAACCCCAACCCAAGTTCGACCAGCGGTGAGTAAGTGATACACTACTGCCACTACGAGCTATAGTAGGAATAGACAGACGGTCGGGATAGAGACGGTAACCACCTTCGGCAATAAACTCCTTCACCAAATGGAAAGCTGTATTGAACCAAGAATGAGTTTCACCTTTGTTCACGTTGGTATCAAAGCGGAGGTCCATCATGTTGACATAACCACCCTTGGCTTCATCATATTCTCCCTGGCGCACCTCGGCAAAATTCTTGTAACCATCGCCGGCAATAGAACCACCGTGTGATGATTCTACCCAACCACCTTCCATAGTGATAGGTACGATACCATGATAGGTAGTACTAATGCCACGCTCCCAATCCTTATAATATTGCTTCATGCCGAAAGCATCGTGACGCAAACAGAAGCCTTTAGCTACGGCACGTTTCACCATATCGGCAGCTACATCGGTATCGGTATCACTAAACTCTTTGCCACTAAGCAAACAGCGATGATAATTAATCATGATAGGCACTTTAGTGAAAAGGCGTGACATTACGTCTGTAATCCATTCAAATACTGCTTGTCTAGGAGCTTCATCACCTGTAGAGTATTTCAGGGTGTGAGTCTCGCCCCATTTGCCTAATCCAAAACCACTCACAAATTGAGTGACATCAGGATCATTGTATTTGGCTGCAAAAGCAGTAAGGAACTCTTCATACTCCCTCTGGAAAATGGGATCGTCCGGATAAGGTGTCCATACGTTTACACTACCGGTAGTAGTGGTAAATCCTTCAGCACCGGCATCTTTTACATAATCGGGACAGGCATCTTCATGTTTGTCACGACTATCACACACAAAGGTAAAGGCGAGCTTCAAGTTACGTTCTTTAGCTCCTTCCACCAGCATACGAAAACGCTTGGCAGGTTCGGTCTGTACACTTTCATCCCATACATATTTGCCTTTTTCAGGATTAAAGTTACTCCAGAGACCACGTACGTAGAGCGTATTACCATAGTCAGATACCTTCACAGTACCTTCTGACGACTCGAAGTTATCATAAAGATCCCAGAAATCCATCATCATACCACTTCCAATACCCGCGTAAATGACCCATCCACTCATAGGGTTACGCTGCAGTTGGTAGCGTTCGGGCATGATATTGACGGTCGTGTTGCCTTCAATGTTCCAACTATAATCGGTTATAGGGGCATCATCGTCTGAACAAGCAGTGAAAATGAAAGGCGTAGTAGCCAGCAGACACATCGACAAGGTCTTGATGCTGTTTTTTATTATTTTGTTCATAAAATATATCTCGTTTATTGTTATCATTTAAAGGTAGAATAAGAAGTGAAGTGATAAAAGCTCCACCTCTTATTCTTTCATTTTGGATTTATTTAATATCAAAGAGTACAGTGTTGTTCTCCAGGTCCACTACCACATAGTTACAGCCCTCCGGGATGAGGAAATAAGCATAGCGGTTATTGCCCTGACCTGTTACGGCTCCTTCTATCTTACCTGCTGTTACTGTAGTGTATCCATTGTAGCTATTACGAACAGCATCAGCAGTAGAACCAACGAACCATCCGTTATTAACATATCGCAGCGTGCTGAAGTTCACCCAACCGGCATTTGTCTTCCCATAATTATCCTTAAATTCATTACGTGGCAATACATCACCTTTATAAACGAATACTTTCGGATTGGCAACACTCTGAATAAGGTTATACTTCACTTGACAGTACTTGAAGCTTTTTCCGGTTTCTTCATCAATACCCGAATCGTAAGCAAAACTATTGAAACCACCATACATGTGCAGTACATTGACTTCCTGACTCCATGGGTTTTTCCCCAATTCGGTATTGTTGAACGATACGGTGAGTGGTTTCAAATCGGTAGCGGTCGAATAGATGGTAATAGATTTCTCCTCCTTATTCAATACAATGCGGTAAGTTCCATCGGCCGGAATTGTCCAATATTGTTTATCCACTTTGCTAATGAGTACTTGTCCGAATGTTAACAATTGACCATCTTCGATGTCATGACTATCAGCTATTTCCGGTACAATGGCCATCGCTTGTTCACCTTCAAAGGTGAGCGGGATGTAAAGGTTACCAGCTTTCAGTGCACCACGCCAAGCATAAATCTGGTCATTTTCGAGGGCTTGAGCCATCTCAATCTGTTCCCCACCTACGGCACTACCAGCCAGGAATATCTGGTCGGCTTCAACTACAGTACCAGCTTCTACTATCTTCACCGTCTGTTTACTCATATTCACAGTGATACGATAGGTAGCTGCAGATGGAATTAACCACGAATTGGCTTCAGCGCGATCGGATATGACACCTGCCATTTCACCTGTGGTGATGGGGGTATCGGCGGTTTCCGGGCCAATGGCATTCAATTCGTCGGCATAGTCAACGGGGAAGTTTATCTTACCAGCAACCAAAGCTCCTTCGTAACTATAAATTCTGTTTGTCTCGTCTTTCAACGTCATCTTAATATTATCATCGCCTACGGCAGTACCTCCCACATAAAGGTTATCAGCTTTATACTGTTTGGGGCCATAAGTTTTGAACTTCACCGTTGCAGTAGCAATATCGGGCACCATAAGACGGGGACCTTCAAAGTTGGCTGTAACAGTAAAAAGAATTTCGCCAATGGTACTGGTGGTAAGACCGAAGTAACCGACCAATATATCCTGCATCTCTTTGTTGGTATACGAGCGAAGAAATTCACCATCATCATCAAATTCCTTGATATTTGCAACATCGCTACCGTTAAGCTGCATCTCGTATTTATAAGTTGTGATATAATCTTCACCAAAATTGTGAGCGGTGCTCCACTTCAGCGTAAAAGCTGTCTCGTTGGGTTTACTTTCATCGAGCTTAATATATTCGCCCGAAGGAGTCAACTCAATCTCCGACTGGTTGCGTGAGGCAGTATTGTCTATCTCCTCTTCGCACGAGGTGGCAAGCATGCTCATCATTCCCACAGCCACCATTCCAAGGTTTCTATATAAATGCATTGTTTTCATGTTCGTAATAGTTTATAGGATTAATAACCCGGATTGTTGGGTAACAAGTTGGGACACAACTCCACATCATGTGTAGGCAGCGGCCACAAATATTCGCGTTCGGGGAAGATGCGTTTAGCACCCTGCGAACAATAACCGGCATTAAAGAGAGCTGCAAAGTCTGCTAAACCATCTTCGTCGATTTGCGGAGTCATTCCCCAGAACCAGAGGTTCTTGTTCACGATATTGTTCAGCAATTCTGTGGGGTCGATAAGCATGATGTAATTGTAACCATTCAATGCTTTTCCTGCCAATTTCCAGCGCATCAAGTCTTGCAGGCGTTGGTTCTCCATAGCAAACTCCATGCGGCGCTCTATACGCAGGGCACGTCGCAGTTCGGTTTGGTTGGTAGTGGTCACGGCAGGATAACTATCAGTAGCTGTTACATTCACACCATAAGCACGAGCACGTACCATATTAATGGCTTTCAGCACGCTGTCGTCAATCAGGTTCTGTTCTATCATGGCTTCAGCATAAATCAACAGTACGTCAGCATAGCGCATTATGATATAGTCTTGTTCTACCTTTTGGTCTACTGTCCACGTAGCATCAATACCTTTCTTCCACAACAATCCTGTATATGAACTATATTGATTCACGATACGGGTATCTTGGTTGCTTTGTGTCTTACCTGTGGTATAGTTCATTACAGTTTTAGCTGCAGGACTGGGGTCGTATTCGAAACCACAGTGCTCGGTATTGAATTCAACGATGGTCATTGTACAACGCGGGTCACGGTTCTTGAAAGGCTTGCGAGGATCAAACAACGGTGATTCGTCAATAGGTAGCCCGTCAGTACAGAGATATGAGGCCAAGAGGTCCCATGAGGGATTGTATGAGCCATATCCTCCGGCATTACGAGGAAGACCGTTCTTCACAATCCAGGAATCGAGCATCACTTCGTTTTCAATGGAGCGAGGTATCACAAACACTTTCTCGTCATTCAGTTTGGTGCTCTGCTTGAAAAGTTTAGCATAGTCAGGTTCCAAAGAATAGAGTTTAAGATCCATACAAGCTTTGGCGGCTTGTGCAGCTATCTCATAATCACCCATATAGAGGGCAAAGCGTGCTTTCATAGCCAGGGCTGCTCCTTTGGTAGGGTGGATATTTTCGTCTTTTCCATAGCTTTCAGGCAAACCAGCAATGGCTTTATCGAAATCAGCATACACCAAAGGAATCACTTCCGCTTTAGGTCTGCGACCACGTTGCAAAGCTTCGGAAATGGTTATAGTCTCTTCCTGATAGGGCACATCACCATAAAAGAAGATCAGTTCAGCATATTTGCAGGCACGACAGAAATAAGCCTCACCGGCATAACGATTATAAACTTCCTCGGTCACAGCACTCTTTGCCTTGTGAATATTTTCGAGCATTGTGTTGGTGCGGGCAATAAGTTTGAATGATTGCTGCCACAAAGCATATACTTCATACTGCTGGCCGTTCAGGGTTCCGTCAAGCACGGTTCCACCACTTCCCGGGTTACGGTTCGTCTGACGATAGGTTGTGTTGTCCGACCATTGTTCGGATGAGCTAAGAGGTTCTTGCCAATAACCTAAAATATAGAAATCATTGGAAGCCAAACGCAATTCTGTTTCGGATGTGTACCAAGACCCGGTATTACCTTGCGATTTGGGTTCCAAGTCCATGCTCTCGCAAGCAGCAAGACTCAGGCACATTCCGGCTAATAATATCTTTGTTTTCATATTCTATTCCTATTTATTTAAAAGTTAACTTGTATGCCCATTACTAAAGAGGTGGTAATAGGATAATTCGATGTACCCATTTCAGGATCCCAACCACTAGGGAAATTGCTCAAACAGAAGAGGTCACTACCACTCACATAGAAGCGGGCACGGTTTATACCGGCTTTTTGTGTCCAACTCTTAGGCAGGGTATAGCCTAATGTGATATTCTTCAAACGGAAGTATGAACCGTTGAACATCCAGAAGTTAGAGGTAGCATAGTTATTGCTCTTCGACACATTCGAAAGGCGGGGATACTTGGCTGCTAAATACTCTTCAGTAGTATTGAAAGGACTCCAATATTTACCCTCGAGAATGGCTGGTACGTTACCATAGTTATCACGCAAAGGTTGTACCATAGAAGTAGAGAGGTAAGAATTTTGCTTGCCGATGCCTTGGAAAGCAAGACTGAAGTCAATGCCTTTGTACGAAGCGTTAAGGCTACCACCATACTGGAAACGAGGCAGTGAGTTACCCAAAGGTACACGGTCGTATTCGGGACTGATTACGCCATCGGGTACACCATCGGGACCACTGATGTCACGATACTTCAAGTCACCAACTGTAACGGTAGTACTAGTGCGAGCCGAGTTGTTCACTTCTTCTTGAGTTTGATAGATGCCCTCGCACACATAACCATAGAATTCATTGAAGAGCACGCCGGCACGTTTAATCTTACCACCACTGATTTGCTCACCATCATTCATATAATCAATCTTTGAAAGGAAGTCGGAGAAATTCACATTTACACCATACTTAAAATCTCCTATCTGGTCGTTCCATGCCACTTCAATATCATAACCATGAGTGGACATCTTGCCTGCATTCGTACTAGGGTTGTTATATCCCATAAAATAAGGGATTTCGATATTCAACAACATGTCCTTGGTCTCTTTCCAATAGTAATCGAAATGAAACCGCAGACGGTTGTTCAAAAAGTTGACATCCAGACCTAAGTCAGTACTGGTAGTCGTTTCCCAAGTAATATCTTCTACAGCCAACACAGCAGGACGAGCAGTTTTATCAGAAACTACACTTCCATCAGCCATATAGAAAAGTGAATTACCAAAACTCATCAAAGCAATGTAGGGGAAGTAGTTGCTGCCGATACGTTCGCTACCTAACATACCCCATGAACCACGCAACTTCAAGAATGAAAGCCAATCCCATTTGAGGTTCTTCATGAACTTCTCTTCACTCGCTACCCAACCAGCTGAAAATGAAGGGAAAGTACCCCAACGATAACCTTTGGCAAAACGTGAACTACCATCGTGACGCACGTTAGCCTGGAACAGGTAACGATTGGCATACGAATAAATAACACGGCCAAAAACAGAGTTTGAAGTATACTCTGAACCTGTACCGCTATTGGTTTGGAAATCTTCCGAACCGATATTGAGGTAAGGATAACCGGTCAGTTCATATTTATCGCGCGCAGCACCGAGACTTTCGCTCTTCATATAGTAGTTTTCGAAACCGGCCATTACTGTGAGATTATGACTGCCAAAGGTTCCCATATAGTTGGCAATTGCCTGGCTAGTGACATTATAATCATCGTTACGAGTTTCTGTGAGCAAATTGGTAGTCCAAGTGCTCCCGGAGTCGAAATAACCGCCAAAGGTTTCGGGATCATCGGGCAAGGTGTATCCACATGAATTTTTAAACGCTTTCTTCTTTTGATAGTTGATAAAAGGAGATACGATACCCGAGATGCTTAGCCCCTTGATAGGCTTGAAGGTTAGCGAACCTTTACCTGCCACCTGCGTACTGTGAGCTACCGAATTACCACCGGCTACAAGCAATCCATAAGGATTTGCACCACTCTTACCCGAAGCTAAACGACCATCATCCCAGGTTGCGGGGTAAATGGCGGGCATTTTACGCATGGTATCAAAAGGGTCATAGTTTGTGGCAGTACTCTTAGCATGACGGATATTTACGTCTATTTGAGCACTAAGTTTATCATTGATATTAAAGTCGTTGTTCGAACGGAACATGTAGCGTTGGAAACCACGACCGTCATAAAGACCGTCTACTTCGTCATACGAAAGGGAAGCTACCGACTTTACCGCTTTGTTACCGCCTGATACAGAGAGAGTATGAGTCATACGGGGAGCACTTGACTTCAAAATCAGATCAGTCCAATCGGTAATGGGGTAGTTGTTCGGATCAGTAGCATTATACTTCACCCAATTCTTGGTTTTGTCAGCCGTATATTCTTGGAAAAAACCACCAGTAGGGTTATCGTTGTATTTCAACTCGTTGCTCATCTCCAAGTAGCGAGTGACTCCCACCATACTAGGTTGTTTAGTAGGAATTTCCCTACCAAATTCAGCATTATATTTCAGATTGATTTTACCGGTATCGTTACCGCGCTTGGTAGTAACTAAGATAACACCAGCAGCAGCTTTCGAACCATAGATACTGGCAGCCGCAGCATCTTTCAATACAGATATGCTCTCTACATCATTAGAATTCACATAGTCGAGCGAACTCTGCACACCGTCTACAATCACTAACGGGCTCGATTCACCCATAGTGGTAATACCACGCACACGAATAGAGGCGGCTCCTGCACCGGGAGCAGAGCTATTACGCGTCACCATCACACCAGAGAGTGATCCTTGCAATGCATTGGAAAGCATGGCTGTACGCTTGTTCACCAGCTCTTCTCCCTTCACGGATGCCACCGCACCGGTAAGGTCTTTCTTCTTTACCACACCGTAACCGATAACAACTACTTCGTTGAGCGCTCTGCTATCTTCTTCCATTACTATGGCATACATATTTTTGCTATCTATCCGCACGATTTTATCCACAAAGCCCACATAGCTAATGAGCAATTCGCTACCCTCGGGAACGTCTATCTGAAACTTACCATCAAGGTCGGTGATAGTAGCTGCATCACTACCTTTCACACGAACCGTAGCACCAATCATCGGAAGATCAGTTGCATCGACTACCTGACCAGAGATGCGCTTCGCCTTTTTCACTTGAGTAGTAGCCTTTTTAGAAGGATTAGCAGTGATGGTTACTTGACGGTTCTGAATGGTATATTTCAAATCGGCTAGCCGACATACTTCCGTCAAAATAGCATCGATCGACTTTCCTTTCAACTCGATGTTCACTTTGTTGTTGAGACGATCTTTTACAGGTTGATCATAGACAAAAACATATTGTCTATGTTTTTCAATGTAGTCGAACACTTGTTTCACTGTCGAATCTTCAGCTTTAAGGATATACATCCCATTTACCTTTTCGAACGAAACAGTCGACGCACTAGAATAAGCGGGCACAGACAGTAGTCCAGCCAAACAGAAAGCTTTTGCCAAGCTTACCACCGTAGTTGTGATTGTTTTTCGATTCATAACATAAGATTAATAATTAATATTTATTGCATAACGATTTATGAGTAATCTACCAGTTAATTGTTGATTTTAAGTTTACCGACTTTGCACCATCCCTCAAATAGAAGATTCTTGTCGACCGCCATTTTCAAGCCCGGCTGGCATGCTTTGGTTGTATCAACCAAACCAATAAGCCAAGTGTAGTTTCCCTTTTGAAGTCCATCCAAATTGACAGTTGTGGTATAATGACCATCACGCCCTTGTACCCAAGTTGAGAGATCAGCCTCATCTGCAAGCTGTTTTTTCACAATGTTATGATTGTCATCCATCAAAGCGATGCAGACTTTATATTTTCCTTTCCATTGAGGAATATTGGTAGGACAGTATCCCCAACCCAGATTGCGCCAATTGTGTTGCACGCTCACACGCTCGCCTGAACGGGCTTTATTTACAAAACTGACCTCTGTGGGATAGAGCCGGTATCCTCCCTCACGTTCGAAACGCTTCACCAAATCGAAAGAGCTATTAAACCACGAGGCTACTTCATCACCAATGCGAAGATCCATCATATTGACATGGGCATTACGGCTTTCTTCGTACTCGCCCCAGCGCACATCTTCCGAATGCCCCTGGCGATACTTGCCACTAGGATCAATCCAGTAACGGTGGTGCGCTCCGGTAATCCATCCTCCCTCCATAATGATGGGCAAGCGAAAGCGGTAAGCACGGGCAAAACCTTTTTCCCACTGTTCGTAGTAACCAGTCATGCCAAAAGCGTCGTGACGAATGGTGTATCCTTTGGCAATGGCTCTTTCGAGCAATTTTTTACTATCAGGGTGTGGTTCTGCCCAGCTGATGGTATCTCCCACCAAACGATGGTAGTTTATCACCAATGGTACACGTCTGAAAGCTTTTGCATAGGCTCTGAGAATCCAACTTGACCCCTATAAGCAACCTGGGCTTTCCCTACCACCCCTCTTTTGGTCTGGATAAGTATTACGCCATTCGATCCACGTGATCCATAAATAGCTACAGCAGAGGCATCCTTCAATACGGAAAGGCTCTCAATGATATTAGGGTCAAGATCGACCAATCCTCCACTATATGGAATTCCGTCCAAAACAATCAATGGGCTATTACTGGCCGATATCGAGTTCTCACCACGGATAAGAATAGATTGATCACTACCCGGGGCAGCATTCGAGGTCGTGATATTCAACCCTGCTACCTGCCCTACCAGACGGTCCATCAGATTACTGGTAGAAACCATATCCAATTGTTCTTTACCCACAACTGCAAGGCCACCGGTTAAATCCTTTTTCCGCATCGTACCATATCCAACCACCACAACTTCGTCAAGCAATTCATCGCTTTCCCTCATTGTTATATTCATTACACCTGAAGGATCTACCTTAACTTCCTGGTTCGCAAATCCAACATAAGTAAGTATCAACGTAGAAGAGGGGGAAGCCTGGATCACGAAATTTCCGTCCATATCGGTAACAGCTCCCACATTACTTTCTTTCACACGTACCGTGACGCCTATCAGGGCATCACCATTTCCGTCAACTACTTTTCCTGCAATCCTGATAGGCTCCTGTTGTATAACGGCAGATACCTGAATGATCGAGAGCAAGAACAACGTAACAAACACTAAACGTTTTTTTAATTTCTGCATGTTTTCATCATTTTTGTTTAAGAAGATTTATAATCTAAATTCACATTTACCAACTTTTTTATGAATTATTTGATATTACGGTTTGACCGAAAAGGGTGGCACTATCAGACCGAAATACCCAATTATTTGAGAGGATGATTACATCCAAGATTCATTCATGTTTTGTTTTCAACTGTTAATTACGTTTAAATGGAACAAACGGATTTGTCATTGTCTCATGTTATGTACTAGCTAGTCAGCCACACCGTAGAGAATTAAACGTATTCTCTGGGGCAAAGGTAATGACGCCCACTGTACATGATGGTGTCAGTTTGTTCAGAAATGGTTCTAATTTGTACAGAATATCTAAAAATTCACTTTTTTCGACAAAAAAGATCAGCGGGATTTTTTTTTGAACTCGGAGGGTGTCAATTCAAAGTGTTTTTTAAAACAGATACTAAAATATTTTGGATTAACAAACCCGGTCAGATCTGCAATTTCAGATATAGTCAGATCCGATTCTTTTAATAACTGCGTACTACGCTTAAGTCTAATATCCATAATAAATTCTTTTAACGACATCCCCGTGAGGCTTTTTATTTTTTGATATAGGAGTGTGCGTCCAATTGCCATATCTGATACAAACGACTCAACATTATAGTCACAGTTACTTATATTTTGCTCGATATGTTCCATTGCCCTTTTCAGCAACTCCTCATCTAAAGATGATATGGTAAGTTTAGAGGGTTCGACAATATATTTTTTACTGTACCGTTGTTTTAGTCTTTTCTGGTATTTTATCAGATTATCTACCTGCTTGATTAGAAACCCCATATCAAACGGCTTATCTATAAATACATTGGCTCCATTTTCTAATGCTTTAATCTTATTCTCTGTATTTTTACCTAATGCCGATAAAACGATTATTGGGATATGGCTTGTTTTGATGTTCGAACGTAAATTACGACAAACATCAAATCCATCGGTATCCGGCATCATTAAATCCGTAATTACAATTTGAGGAAATATTTTTTCAGCCTTAGTTATACCTTCATTACCACTAGCGGCCGTGTATACATTATAATATTCCGATAGTCGTTGTTCCATATAGAATCTCAAGCTGGAATCGTCTTCAATTACAACAATGCTGTGCGTTTTATAGCTCCGCTTATCGTGTGAATCCATCTCTTCCGATTCTGCCAACATATTGTCTATTTCAGAAATAGTGTAATCGTATGAAACAAGATTATTGTTGATCTTCCCAACATTTCGGATAAAAGGTAAGACCACGGTAAATGTGATTTTTGAATCACCCGAATCCAGAGTGATCCTTCCATCTAAACTGGTAACAAGTTCTCTTACTATGGATAGCCCTAATCCTGTACTTTCGCCCAATGCTGTTTTGCCAGAAGTGAAGCGATTAAAAGATTCGAATATTTCCTCTTTTTTATTATCAGGAATCCCTTTGCCTGTATTCGTTATAGCCACGGATATATAATCAGCATCCACTTTCCCTGATAACGAAAGGCCGCCTATTTCTTCTTGGGTTGTAGGATAGATTCTCACACCGACAAATCCATCTTCAAAAGTGTATCTTATAGCATTAGAAAATAGATTGGTGAATATCTTTTCTATTGCATCGTAGTCAAACTTAGTATAAAAAGACTCTACCTTAGAATTTATTTCCGTTTCGATCCTTTTTTTGTTGGCATAGAGCTCAAATAAAGAGAAAATATCATCGATGTATTGAATTATATCGCCGGGCTGTTGATTAAAAGTGATTTTCTGACTTTCTATTTCTCTGAATTGAAGTAACTGGCTAATCATTCGTTGAATGCGATTTACATTCTTTTCTATTAATTGCATATAGGCAGTTGCACTTGAAGACTGATCTTGCGGTAAAAGCTCCTTAAGTTGTTTTAAAGGATCGAGCACGAGCGTTAATGGAGTTTTAAGATCATGTGAGATATTGGTAAAAAAATTAATTCGTGCCTGCGTAAGTTTCTTCATATTCTGCTCTTTAAGATGTTCCATCTCCAGCCGGTTTTCGAATATTTTTTTATTGGTAAAATATCGCCAGATGAAAGACACCATAAAGATCAGCAATATGAAATAGCTAATATATGCCCAACCTGAGAGGAAAGGTGATGGTTTTACCTCGAAGCGTAAAGCCGATACTTCATCTCCCCATAAACCGTCATTATTGGCAGCCTTGACTTTAAATATATAATTTCCAGCAGGAATATTAAAAAATTGCATGGTCTTTTGTCCTTGAGGCAGTAGGATCCATTCATCAGAGAGTCCAACCATTTTATATGCATACTGATTTTTTTCAGCATATAGATAACTGTTTGTTGAAACGCATATTTCAATATTCGACTGTTTATGCGACAATACTATTTTATCATTACTCCCTTCAAGATACGACAATGTAGATATATCTTTTTTTAATGGAGAGTTCATTGTATTGGGTATAACTCGCTTATTATTAATCAACAGATCGGTAAAAAAGACTCTCGGTTTTTGATTATTGTATTTTATCTTACTTGGTGTAAACATGATAAAACCGTCTGTTCCTCCAAACAACATCTC
>ENA-UOOM01000965-UOOM01000965.1-fermentation-metagenome-genome-assembly--contig:-NODE-965-length-29825-cov-57.023547_pt1 | contig 29825 bp, 26 predicted proteins | sample MGYA00245781_ERZ724031 | MGnify/ENA primary metagenome ERZ724031 (study PRJEB28704, sample SAMN03018317) | fermentation metagenome | biome: anthropogenic terrestrial biome; feature: soil; material... | reverse complement strand
CCGGTGTAAAATCCATTAATGTTAAAAAACTTCTTCCTTTTAAATTAACTGCCATAATTCATCTCCTTAATTTTTGATTATTTAAGCGTATTTTAATGTTCTATATTTCTACAATATTTCCTAATCCTTTTTCTTTTGCTAAATCTATAGCAACTTTACCGGTTACAAGATCTAACAGGGCTAAACCGGTAGCATCAAATACAGTTATGTTATCATCAGATAATCTTCCTTCTTTTTTGCCTGACAATACCTCACCAAGTTCGCCTATAATAGATTCTTTTGTAATAATACCCATTTTATAAGGTATTTCCATTTCGCCAAAACTAGTACACTGTTTTATATCATCAGCAAAGCTTCTTGCATTCCTAAATATTTCAGGATCAATTTCTTCCTTTCCAATCATATCAGCGCCTATGCAGCTAAAATGCGTTCCCGGTTTGACCCATTCCTTTTTTATTATAGGTGAAGTTGCTCTTGTTATTGTAATTACAACATCAGTATCCTGCAGTACAGCAGGCATATCATTAACGGGTATAAACACTTTATCATTAACTTCTATATTTATGTCCTTTAATCTGCCGGCAATATCTCCCGTAAATTTAACTGCATTTTCATAATCGATCGGATCAATTACTCTAATATTTTCAATTTGAGGCATTTCAATCAATGTTGCTGCCAACATATAAAATGCCTGACGCCCTGCACCTGCTAATAATAAATTTTTTGAGTTTTTTCGAGCGAGTGCTTTTACTCCTAATGCTGCCGCTGCTCCGGTTCTCATACTTGTAACAAAGGAAGCATCCATAACACCTAAAGGAACTCCCGTTTTAGAATCAAACACCAGCAACAGTCCGCTAAAACTTGGAATCCCTAAATCTTTGTTTAAAGGAAAATTGTTTAGAATTTTTGCACCGTGAAGCTTTTCTCCCATTACGTAACCGCTGCGTATGTCCATAACTGCCTTTTCTTCGTCGAAGTGATATTCTATAGAAGGCCACACAGAGGTTTTCCCGTCAGATTTTTGAATATATACACTCTTAACCCCTTCTATAACCTTATCGAATTCTAAAACCTTTTTTATTTCAGATTGACTTAATGCAATAATTTTCATTTATATCCTTTCCTCATTCTTCATGGGTAATGCTTTACCCTGAGCAACTAATTCTTCAATATATTCATCAATAAGCTTCATACCTTCCTCAAGCTCAGTTGCATGTGAAAGTGAGAAGCGGAATGTGTGCGGTAAATAGAAACAGTCACCGTGACATACCAATACTCCCTTTTGATCAAGTAGCTCATCACAGAATTTTTCTGCATCTATATCCAAGTTGTAGTGAATCAGGTATGTGGTACCATATGCATCGGCATACTGGCACAAATATTTATGTCCATCTAGCCATTTATCAACTTTTGCTTTATTTTCATTTATGATTTTTCTACTTCTTGCATAGATTTTATCCACATGCTCAAGAGCTATAGCAAAAATCCACTCATCAAAGACACCGCCACAAATAGAGTCATACGACCTTCGATTGAACAGTTCTTTTCTTGTTTCAGAATCTTTGCATATAATCCAGCCTACTCTCGTTCCGGCCATGGAGTAAATTTTAGAAGAACTGCAAGTAACAATTGCCTTACCATAAATATCAGCAAAAGAAGGCATATACTCTTCCTTAAGGCCTCTGTACATTTCGTCGCAGACAACCCACGCATCTACATCTTTTGCTATTTTTACAATTTCCTCCATCTCTTTTAATTCCAAAAGAGAGCCCGTCGGATTGTTTGGATTTGTAAAAAAAATAGCTTTAGTATTATTATCCACAACCTTTCTTACCTCATCAATATCCAGTTTGTATCCTGCTTCAGGCTTAAGGTGAATCTGACGAACTTCTGCACCTATTGATTTTGGAAGAGAATAAAATTGTTGATAGTTTGGCATTATTGATATTACATTATCGGTTTCTTCAATCAAAGCAAACACTACTGTGTTGTTTGCACCTGTGCCGCCATGAACCAAAATAACTTCTTCCGGATCAACATTCTTATAAAGATTTGCCACTGCCTTGCGAGTTCTCGATGTTCCCTCAAAATTTCCATAACCCAGGTTCATGTGCCTCAATTCTTCCATGAAATCTTCCATGCTTTCACCGGTTAATTCGAATAATTCTTCTACTGTCAGGGGAAGAACACAGCTTCCACCTAAATATATTTTATTTTTTTCGCTGTCACATGCCGGGTTTAGCCAGTTTTCTAGGACAAAATCATCTATTTTCATTTTTTTCCTCCTAAAATTCATTTAAATAATACTTAATTCTAAATACCGTTATGTCCTTAATCCTCTTTTTACATTTATTTATAGAATAAATAGCCTAATAGATTAATGAATTGTTATCCTTAAACTAACATAATAGTTAAGAAAATACAAGTCTACGAGCCTATGATAATTTTATGCACAGTATAAATATTATCATAGACTCTATAGGCTATTTAGATAAGGTCATTTATGAAATGGAAGAAATGCAATGCGTGAATATTACATTTGCTTTCTTGACGCAATCAATACTATCGGATATTAGTTCTCTTTCATAAAAATCTGAATAACGAGCCATATCCTTTTACTTCTCCATTATAATCAATCTTTTTTAATGCAGAAAATAGTGATACCTGATTACTTGACAACATAATTATTCCTAACTTAGCCTCTAATAACTCCATAATTTCGATTGTTCTCGAATTTGTACAGCTAATAAAAGTACCATCCACATCCGGTGTCTTTTCATACATAGTCATTACTCTTTCAGCATATTTTACAGGTACAACACGTACTATTTCATTGTCAAGTGTGCACTGCTCACCGGTAATATTTTCAACAGTTATACCTAATTGTTCAATAAATGCCTTTTCTTCAACATTAATTGAATCAAGGTATGGTGTTGCCATATTTATTTTTTTGCAGCCCGTTACCTTTAACGCCTCTAACAGTCCTGTTGAGGTTGTTGTAGCAGGAATTCCACCAGCCGCGTCAGACATTCTTTTAGATAATTTTTCATCCCAGCCAGGACCACCAAGAAAACTACCTGCAGTACATGCAAATACAATAACATCTACCTCACATGATGCTAACTGTTTTGATAACCTCTCAATCTCATTGGAATTTACCATATTCCAAATGTCTTCCGGTTCTGAACTGTCATTATCTATTGAAATACGAGCTACATGGAATGATACATCATCTGGCAACGCCATATGCCATTCTTTTTCAAGCGACAGACTAGATGCAATATAAATTACACCAATTTTTACACTCCATTTTGACCTTTCTTCAATTACTTTCTTTTCTTCTTTAGTAAGCTCCATTTTTTCTCCTTTCACTCTAATGTTCTTAATGTAAAATTAAAATCCCAATTCCTCTCCTACAATTATAATATGGTAATCAGATTCTATAGGTCGTTTATGCAAAATAGTCGTAATGTTACAAAATCTATTCGGTGAACTACAACGTATGCATGCTCCGCTTTTAACACTGGGGCATACTTCACCGTACTTTATTTTATTCATTGGTGCAGCCACATTAGAAATTCTATCCCTGGCTGCAGCCTCATTGGAGACAACCTTATTGATTCCGACTATCATAATTATTGTGTCAGCACCGTAGAGGCTGCCGGCAATTCTATTTCCTACACCATCGACGTTTACGATTTCGCCCTCCATAGTAATGGCATTAGCACTTAATACGAACACATCGCTTGTCAAATAGTCTGCTAAAATGTCTCTTGCTTGCTCTCTTGTGGGAGCTTTTACATAACCATATTCATCACTGTTATATCCATGAAGATTTAACGCTGCCACATTAGGAATAAGTTCACAATCCCTTTTTCTTAAGTCTCCTTCCATGTCCAATTCATAAAAGCTGTGAGAATCCCCTATGCCTACAATACTGCCATCCGGTATAAGAGAATGAAGCAGACTCGCTGCTTCTCCCTTCGTTTCTACATAATAAGCTTCAAATAAATTCTTTTTTAATGCCTTTACCAGTGCCTCACCCTTATTCTTGTATAATTCTTTCTTTATTTCCTCAATATTATGTGTAACAGCTTTTAGAGGCACATTTACTTCTTGTCTAAGTTTACGCATTTACTATTCTCCTTTGCTTCGCTCAATATCTGAATCAAATAAGTCGAGAACCTCCTGTCCTGATTCACCAATCTCATCGACAAAAGCTTTTCTAGGTGCCGCACCAACTATTTCCTTCCATTCAGCCTTTGTTTCTTCAGAAACATCAATAATTTCCAAATCAGGTTTCCTCTCCTTTATCTGTTCTAAAGAGTCATCTGCAATCTGAGTTCTGTTTGCTAATGCTGCGGTATTTACCTTCATGAAAGCATTTGATAACTTTTCCTTTTCTTCATCTGTTAAGCCATTATAAAAACCACTATTCGTAATAACCACATCCTGTACGCATTGGTGATTAGAAAGCAACAAGTATTTCTGTACTTCAAAAAAATTATTGGAGTTAATAATTGTAAGCGGATTTGTTTGTCCATCTGCAGTGCCAAGCTGCAATGCACTATATATCTCCGAATAAGTAATTGTTGTAGGAGATGCACCAAAAGCCCTTACATTAGCGATATCAATGAAATTATTCATTGCTCTTATTGTCTGGCCATTGAAGTCTTCTAATCTACCTAATTTCTTATTGCTTGTGAAATTGCTAAAAGTTTCTGGATACCAGTCCAAAATCTCCAACCCTTTATCCGAAACTAAATCATTAATATAACTAACCGCTTCGCCCTCTCTAAAGATGTATGATAATTGTTCATTATCTTCAGGAAGTGCATAAGCAATAGTAAATATTTGTGCTTCTGGAACAATGTTTGCAAGTGCCAAGGAATAAACCTGAGCAAATTCGCTGCCGCCACCAAGTACTAATTCCATTCTCTGCTCATCATTGCCAAGTTGTTCGGCACCAAAAAGTTCAACTGTTACATTGTCAAATTCTTCCTCAATGTACTGTTTAACTAAATCAGCATATTGATCAAGCTCATCTCCGTTTCTACCGGTATGTGCATATTTCCAAACTTTCTGCTCAGTGCCGCCATCATTGTCTCCGCAAGCACTCAATGATAATACTAATACAACTGTTAATAATAGAATTAAAATCTTTTTCATCTCTTTCTCCTTTCATTTTATCGCTTTATTCACAGCAATCTATGAATAATAGCTAAATTGGGAAATGCTATATAAATAACTGATACAAACACTAATATAATTAAGTATGCAGGCAAGCCTTTTACTATACTTAAATACGGTCTATCAAATGCAGCGCAGGCAACAAAAATATTCGAGCCAAACGGAGGTGTTATACTTCCAATAGCTGCTTGGATTGAAACCAAAACACCTATATATACAGGATCCATTCCCATAGCTTGAGTCATTGGAAAAATAATAGGAAGCAAAATAAGCATCGCCACTATCTGGTCTACAAACATACATGCTATAAAAAATGCCAATGAAACTAATATTGCCATACCAACCGTAGAATTAATGTTTTGTGCAGCAATTATTGTTAATGTTTTCGGAATATTGAAATACGAAATTACCCATGAAAATCCCTGTCCAACTGCAATAAGAACAAATATAGCAGATGTCATTATTCCTGTTGACTTAGCTAAGTCCAACAAGTCCTTAAAATTAACCGTGCGGTAAATTAACATTTCACATAACATGGCATATATAACAGATACCGCTGCAGCTTCAGTAGGTGTAAACGTGCCGGAATAAATTCCTCCAATAATCAATACCGGGAATCCAAGCGCCAATATAGACTTTCTAACTGATACAATTCTTTCTTTCCAACTTACTCTCTTAAATTTAGGAATATTTTTCTTATTAGCATAAAAATAGTTATATACTGCAAAGAGCAGAAAAACAAATATTCCCGGTATTACGCCAGCCACAAATAACTCTCCCACTGATGTTCCTGTTAGAACGCAGTACATAATCATGTTTATGCTAGGTGGAATCAATACAGCTATAATTGCAGAAGCACAAATCAAGGCATCTGTATTTTGCTGATCGTAACCGTTTTCAATCATTCTGCTTCTCATAGGTTTCCCTATTGCAACTACAGTGGCATTAGATGAACCTGAAATTGCTCCAAAAATAGTACACGCACCGGCAACCGTAATCGCCAGACCGCCGGATATATGACCTACGAACGCTTTCACCAAGTCTACTAAATGATTTGCAGTCCTGCCAAAACTCATTATTTCAGCAGCAAAAATAAACATTGGAATGCTAAGCAAAGTAAATCCGGATATACCAGCAATGAATTGTTGAATGACAAAAGTCATACTTAAGGACGGCTGAATTGCAAGTATGAGCCCAAAAGCTCCAACTGCAAACGATGCAAGCATAGGAAATCCACATAGTAACAATGTAATCATGAAAATTATAACAATGACACTCATTATGCATCAACCTCCTTTACCAATGGCTCTCTGCCAATATAAATTTTATTTTTGTCTACAATCGTTAAGATTAACTCAATTAAGTATTCAAGTGCGAGGAATGTCAATCCTACTGTAACAATAAATATATTAATGCTGGTAGGAACCCCTAAAACCGAAGTCCTGCTCCCTACTTCCATAATATTTATTCCATATATGAAACTATGATAAGCCATATAACTTGATAAGAATGCCATGCCCAAATTAATAATCATACCCCATACTCTTTTAACACCCCACTTTGCGCGATCAAATAAGTACGATATCCTTACTTGCTTATCCAGCCTTGCAACATATGATGCACAACCAAAGGTTACTATTGTAATGCAATAATTGGCTATTTCACTTGAAGAAACAATACTTTCACGAAAGAAAAATCTGGCTATAACCCCGGCGAAAAGTATGGCTACCATTATCAAAATACTTGCAATGATCAAAAACTTCATTAGCAATTCAATTGCTTCATCTAATATCTTAATTATTTTCATTCTGCTTTTCTTCCTTTTCTATTATAGATTAGCTAACTAAATACTATTGTAAAAATAAAAATTTATACTTATTTTCCGAAGGCATGATAATATGCAGCTGAGATATATTCAAGAATTAGATTTGCAGCTACGTGGCTGGTCAGTTCTCTGTGGTCAGTCATTGGATTAACCTCTACGAAGTCAATTATATCTACATATGGAGCGAATGCCCTAATCAGATCTGTAACCTGAAAGTAATTTAAACCTCCCGGTTCTTGTCCGCCAGAACCAATGGCATAAGCCATATCTAAAGAATCAATATCAACTGTCAGATAAATACAATCTGTATCATTTCTAACTATTTCCAAAGTTCTTCTCGCAATTTCTGCCGCACCATGAATAAATACATCTCTTGGAGTGAAAATTGTCATTCCGCTTTCTTTAATGAAGTGATAATGCTCAGGATAATTAAATCCTCTCGGTCCGATTTCGACAACCTTAGCAGCATCATATTTATCCATCTCGATAGCTCTTCTAATTTCACTGCTACCTGAATGTGTTCCTTGCACCTTGGATTCAACCTTTAAATCCATATGAGCATCTAAATCAATGATACCTATTTTCCCGTTGGACTTTTCGTGTAAGGCCATGAAACCTGCATTTGTTACCGAATGGTCACCTCCTAACAGTAAAGGTTTGTAGCCCTCTTCCATAATATTACTGATTTCGGCAGCCATATCCTTTAAAGACTGTAAATGTTCATAGCGCACAATATCATCAGTATTGCCAAAATCTTTTAGGTCAACCTTATTATAATCAACCAAAAAATTATTGCTAACATCAAACAGCATATTATCTTCCATTCTGTTCATAATACCTGCAAGTGCTTCTCTGATGCTATTTGGGGCATATCTAGCTCCAGGCCAACCCCTACCGGCTTCCGTATCATAATTCAAGCCAAGCATACCAATCTTTAACTTATCCATTTTACCAAATATCCTCCTTCATAATTTGAATCTCTTATATTAAATAGCAAGATTTGTTCCAAAACTCTTTATATCAAAAAATATTATTTCACACTAATTGCCTTTTACTCAATAATCTCTATTTTACATTATCTACAAGAATATTCTTTTTCTAATAAATTTGTGCCCTTTAGTTGATCGTGTTTTTATTTAATTGTATCAATTGTCTTTATTCTGTACAACTTGTATTATTTTTTTTACATTTTGTAAACTAATCCTACATTATTTCTTGTTTTTCTTGTTTAGTTATGCTACACTATAGGTGTGACTATATAATATCATAAAGGAAAACGATATGATGAGTACAAACAAAGTTTTTAAGGAATTATTTAATTGTACAGACTCTATTCTAATTATAGATATCAATGGCAAAGTTCTTTACTACGAAGACTATAACGATCAAATAAATATGATTCGAGATAAAGATGCTGTAGGAAAGTCGATTTTCGAGTTGTATCCCTTCTTCAAGTATGAGGATTTCACAGTTTTTAAAGCCATAGATACTAAAAGTGTGATAGTAAATGAACTTCAACAATATGAAGTTAACGGCGTGCCTAAGAAATCACTAAACTCAGCCTATCCTCTTATAAACGAGACAGGGGTAATCGGTTGCATGGTAATGTCAGTTGAACTAAATAGTAAAGGTGGAAGGAAAAAAAGGCAAGGCTTCTATGCCAAATACGACTTTGACGACATTGTAACCCAGAATGCCGATTTCATAGTCAGTTTCTCTAAATTAAAAATGTTAGCAAGAAGCTCTGCTAATATCATAATTTATGGTGAAACGGGTACTGGTAAAGAACTAATTGCACATTCTGTCCACGCTAATAGCCCACGGAAAAACAATCCGTTTATTGTTCAAAATTGTGCCGCCATACCTGACAACTTGATGGAAAGTATATTATTCGGTTCATCTAAAGGTAGCTTCACCGGTGCCATCGATAAACCCGGACTTTTTGAGGTATGCGATGGTGGTACTCTATACCTTGATGAAATAAACTCATTATCACTGGATTTACAGGGCAAGCTGCTACGTGCAATAGAAAATAATTCAATTAGACGTATAGGTGAAAATATCGAGAGAGAAATTGATATTAGAATAATTACTTCTACCAATGAGCACCTTTCTCAGATGGTTAAGAACAAAAAATTTCGCAAGGACCTTTTCTACAGATTAAATGTTGCCAGTTATTCCATTCCTCCCCTACGTGAACGGAAAGATGACTTACCTCTACTTTGCAAGCATCTTATTAATCAATACAACTCTAAGCTAAATCACCATGTCCAGGGTATAGACAACAGTGTTATGGACTTTTTCAGAAACTACTACTGGGAAGGCAATATCAGAGAATTGAAAAATGTTATCGAATATGGATGCACCATCAAGTATACAGGGAATATAACCATGTATGATCTTCCAAGTTACATGATTACACCTAATAATAAATTCCTTGCTTCGGTTTCGTCGTCCAAACATAATGGGCAGTTAAAGAATTTAAATACATTTATAAAACCTGGCACAACCCTGGAAGGTCAAATTAGTATTCTTGAAAAGGAAATAATTAAGTCTTCTTTAGAGAGAAATCACTACTGCGTGACCAAGACGGCTACAGAATTAAATATCTCTCGGCAGACGCTGTATAACAAAATAGATAAATACAAATTAGAATAAAATGTGGTATGAAAAAAGTATGTTCTTATAGCAATTACATAAATAAAAAACATTAAAAAAATAAATAAAGAGGAGTTTAAATGAAAAAAATAGAAAGTTTTCAAGTAAATCATATATTATTAAAACGAGGGATTTATGTTTCAAGAAAAGACAAGGTAGGAGATAACACGGTTACAACCTTTGATATAAGGATGAAGGAACCTAACAGAGAGCCTGTTATAAATACTGCTGAACTTCACACCATAGAGCATTTAGGCGCAACATTTTTAAGAAATCATCCTATATATGATAAAGAAACCATATATTTTGGCCCTATGGGATGCAGAACAGGATTTTATTTAATATTTAATAATGAGCTAAACTCATCCGATGTTTATGAAATTATTAAGGAAATGTTTTTATTCATAATGAATTATGAGGGCGATATTCCCGGTGCAGATGCTATATCCTGCGGAAATTATCAGGATATGAATCTAAATATGGCTAAATATGAAGCCGCTAAATTCTATAATGAAATGCTTTTAAATATTAAAGATGAAAATTTAAATTACCCGGAGTAATAGGAAGGGTAGAGAAAAAAATAAGATCCTTCGGTGAACCTTCAGGGTGACGAATTGTCATTCTGAACGCAGTGAAGAATCTCTGTTTTTAATTGCCTGTTTTCAGCTTATTACCTTGTTTCCTTCTTTCAATTTCGGTCAAATACCTCTTTCTAATCCTTATGGCATCCGGTGTTATTTCCACCAATTCATCATCATTTATAAATTCCAATGCAGCCTCCAAAGTCATTATTTTTGGAGGTGATAATTTTATGGCTTCATCAGCAGCTGAAGAGCGGATATTTGATTGTTTTTTTAACTTGCACGGGTTTACGGTAATATCTTCTCCACGGGAATTCATGCCTATAATCATTCCTTCATATACCTTCTCGCCGGGAGCAATAAATAAAATTCCTCTGCTTTCCAAGTTATCCAATGAATATGCAATTGCTTCTCCCTGGTCATTGGATATCAGAACGCCGTTAGTTCTTTGAGGTATTTCACCCTTAAATTTTTCATAATGGTCAAATATTCTTACCATTGTTCCCTCGCCGCGAGAATCATTTATCAATTCCGTGCGGTAACCCAAAAGTCCTCTGGTTGGAACCATATATTCGATTTTAACATAATTACCGTCAGGCATCATTGAAACCATAATGCCCTTCCTTAAATTAAGCTTTGATATTACGGAGCCTGAATATATTTCCGGTACGTTTACAACAACTCTTTCTACCGGCTCCATAACAACTCCGTCTATTTTTTTTAGAATAACTTCAGGTCTTGATACGGAAACCTCATATCCTTCCCTTCTCATGTTCTCAAGGAGTATGGACAAATGAAGCTCCCCTCTTCCGGACACTTTGTAGCCGTCAAGTGCTCCTTCAAAAGCTTCAACCTTAAGCCCTACATTAACTTCCAACTCTTTTTCGAGCCTTGATTTTAAGTGCCGAGTTGTAACATATTTTCCGGACAAGCCAACAAAGGGTGAAGTATTGATTAAGAAATTCATGGACATGGTAGGCTCTTCTATTTTTATGGTTTCCATAGGAATAACATTGTTTTCGCTGCAAATTGTATCTCCGATGGATATGTTGGAAATTCCCGATACAACTACTATATCACCGCTGAATGCCTCATTTACCTGAGTACGTTTTAAGCCTTCATATATGAAAATATTCGATATTTTTTGCTTTTCAACACTGCCGTCATGCTTTGCCACAGAGACCATCTGACCTTCTCTGATTGTTCCTGCAGTCACTCTTCCTATACCCAATCTTCCTATATAATCATCATAGGCAAGAGTTGATACCTGAAGCTGCAAACTTTCTTCGTCCCTGTCAGGATAAGGCTGAACATGTTTTATAATTGTATCAAACAGCGGTATTATATTGTCGCTTTCCTCATCTAATTCATACTGAACGATTCCTTGTTTCGCTATGCCGTATAGTATTGGAAAATCAAGCTGTTCATCATTTGCATTTAATTCTACAAATAAATCAAACACCATATCAACAACTTCTTCAGCCCTGTGATTTTTCTTATCAATTTTATTTATTAAAAGTATAGGTCTTAGTCCGATTTCAAGGGATTTTTGCAGCACGAAACGAGTTTGAGGCATTGGCCCTTCAATGGAATCCACCAACAAAATAACCGTGTCCACAGTCTTCATGATTCTTTCAACTTCTGATGAAAAGTCAGCATGTCCCGGTGTATCTACTATATTTATTTTTATATCATTATGCATTACTGAACAGTTTTTGGAATATATGGTTATTCCTCTTTCTCTCTCCAAATCATTTGAGTCCATTATCTGTTCGGCTACTGCCTGATTTTCTCTGAAAACACCGCTCTGCTGCAAAAAAGCATCTACTAATGTGGATTTTCCTGCATCAACGTGAGCGATTACTGCTATATTTATAATTTTTTTCTTCATAATACCTCTAACGGGGACATTTCTCTAATGACTTACTCCAAGAGACTTACCCTGCATTAGAGATGTGTCCCCCCTCCATTCAATTTCCACAGCTTAGTTTATTCTTTTTCACGACATTATGCAAGTTTTTTTTCATCACCCTGCCTCAATCAAAAAGGGGAGCACCCTTCGTCCCCTTCAATTCATACTTGCAGTTATATCTATCTCGGTATGAATCCAACCTTCTTTTGAACTTTTCTCAATGTTTTGCACGCTGCAGCTTCCGCTTTCTGTGCACCGATACTAAATATCTCCTCAAGGTAATCCTTGTTTTTCAGTAAATAGTCGAATCTTTCCTGTATGGGTTTTAGTTCTTCAACAACAACTTCCGCAACATCTTCTTTTAATTGCGCATAACCCTTGCCCTCATAGTTTGATACTACTTCTTCAGGCTTAATATTTGTAATTTTCGAGTATATATTAATTAGATTTTTTACTCCCGGCTGTTCATCCGAATAATTTACAACACCTATGGAATCAGTGACTGAACGCTTAAACTTTTTCCTTATAACATCAGGTTTATCCGTTATAAGCACATATGAGTTTTCATTTGAGTCTGATTTTGACATTTTGCTTTCAGGGTCCTGCAAACTCATGATTTTAGCTACGTCCGTTGAAATGTAAGGTTCAGGAATTGTAAAAGTTTCGCCGAAACGATTATTAAACCTTTGCGCGATATCTCTTGTTATTTCCAAATGCTGTCTTTGGTCTTCCCCCACAGGAACCAAATCAGTCTGATATAAAAGTATGTCAGCAGCCATTAAAACAGGATAAGTAAAAAGTCCTGCAGTTATGGCATTGGAATCCTGTTTTTTAGATTTGTCTTTAAATTGTGTCATCCTGCTAAGTTCACCGTAATATGAGAAGCAGTTCAATATCCATGAAAGTTCTGCATGTGCCGGTACATGAGACTGAATAAACAATGTTACCTGTTCCGTATCTAACCCGGCAGCTATGTAAGCAGCAAGAACTTCATATGTATTTTTTCTTAACTCCTTAGGCTCCTTAGGAACTGTTATTGCATGCATATCAACTATACAGTAATAGCATTCATATTCATTTTGAAGAGCTACCCAATTTTTCAAAGCTCCCAAATAGTTTCCTAAAGTCAATGATCCGGATGGCTGCATGCCGCTGAATATTTTATTTTTACCTTCCATTTTACCCCTCCTGTATCATAAAAACGAGTTTCTATCATTGAAACTCGTAAATCTCAATTTTTATGATTATACTACTATGAAAACATTTTGTCAAAGATATATGTAATAATCAAAAACATTACTTGTGATACTTCTATTATAAATCCCTCAACCGATGACGGTACATTTTTTACCCTTTTATCCAATATGCTGACAATTACCGCGGAAAGCATAAACGTAAGTGATAATGAAATTATAAGCATATAGTTTAGTATTGAAGCAAAGAGAAAAGATATACCAAAGGCAGCTATTACATGACAATTGCCGCAGTATTTCAGTATCAAAGTATTATCTTGATCTCTTTTTATAACCTTGCTGAGTATTATCAAATTTGAATATCCTGCTGCAGGCATAATAATCAAAGAAGTTACAGGTACAATACGAAAGAGAGAAAAATACATTAAACAAATCAATAAGACACCAATGATTCCCGATATTTGCTCTGTTTGATTTGAAGGCTTTATATAATAATTTAAAGTTCTGTAAACATCTTTTATACAAGACGTTTTTGTTGCAACACAGTAATATAAAAGAACTACAGAACTAATAAAAAAACCGTCGTATATATATCTAAAGGAAACAATAATGAATGCAACAAAACCAATGGCAAGTCCTATTACGGGAAGTGCTATTATTCCGCTTTTATAATCCTCCTCATTTGCTTCTTCATAAATGGTAAGACTTAAACAGGAATATTTTTTTAGCATTAATACAATGCCTATAACAATACTTCTTAAGTCAAGCATAATATTACCTCAATTATTTTTACCATTATATCATAAATGCAAGCCGCTATCGGCTTGCTTCACACCGATACAATGAATACACAGGTGCAAAAGACTATGTCTTTGCTTCATTAATTGTATTCATTATATCACAAATGATTCGTATAATAAATATAAATTATTATGTTACAGGCTGTTATAGAATCTATATAGGATTATATAAGCTTCCTGATATGTACAATAATCAAATGGCTTGAAGTTTAAACCGTCTCCTTTTATAAACCCTTTGTCTGCTGCAATGTATATATATGGTTTTTCGTTTTCTGCAACCTGTTCTATGTCATTATAATTTACAATCTCAAATTCTGAAATATTCATACCCATTTCATTGGCTATATATGCCAAAAGCTTTGCGATTTCAAGCCTTGTCATATATCCTTCCGGCTCATCAAAGGAATCCGCGTTTAAAATTCCCATTTGATAAGCTTGATACAATGAATTATTACTGTTAGCCAAAAATTTATAATAAGTAGTATAATCCATTCCGTCAGTTACAAATACTTCTCCATTAACAGGGTCCAACGCCACATGCTCTTCATAATCTACTAAATTAAAGTATTTGTTTAATTCATTCTCTCCTATTTTAATGTATAGCATATTTAAAATCAGTTTATAAAAATCTTCCCTATTAATATAAGCTTCATACAGTCCATTGAATTCTTCGGGAATAAGAGACTTATTTTTCATTTCTGCAATTGTATCTTTTGCCCAACATTGAGGAGTTTGAGGTATTGCATCAAACCAAAGTTTTGTATTTGCTGTAATTGAATTAAAAATTTTACTGAATTCTTCAGCAAGCAATTTGAGTTTTTCATGTATTATTGCATTATCTCCGCCATTAATATTGCGGAGTATGGAAGGATTTGCCTCTGCATACCATATTAAATGTGCAATATCATCCTCAAAACTTGTTGCAGATTGCCTGTTGACAAATACTTTGAAATGCTTCTCGCTCCAAGTACCATATTCAAAATCTTCATTTAATTTATTAAATTCATCTTTTAATTTATCAAAATTATATATTTCATGAATATAATCACTTATGAAATGGCTAAAATTATGTATCATAACTTGTTCCGAAGCATAATACGATTCAGAATATAAACTGCCTTCTAAGGTTTTTATGTAAATATTAACCGAGCTTTCATCTATTATTGATAATGTAAACAAATCTTTTATTATTTCCGTTTTATCTAAAACTACATTTGTTGCAATTCCCTTGCTTAAATAATAGTCGGTAATTTCTTTAATAATATTGTCAGGAAATTTCTTAATGTTTTTTTCCAATATATCAATAAATTCGCTGTTATCAGCACCTTCAGGTATTATAATATTTATACCGTAAGTTTTTTCTATATTATTCTTAATATCAAATTCATTGTAGGAGTTGCTGGAACCAAAAGCTTGGGTTCCTATCAATCCTATACATATTACCAAACATATTATCTTTTTAATTTTAATCATCTTATCTACCTCGCCGATAAATTATTTGATTTGATAAAAACCCTGATTAAAAAGTATTAAAATTATAACACAGCATTAAACAGAATGCAATATAATTTTGCAAACGTTTACGTTTCAATAATAAGGGCGTTAGCCTTGTCATTTGAACGCATGTGATGAATCCTATCTTTTAAAACCTGAAATCCTTAGCTATCGCTCAGGATGCAACCCGTAGAGTGAACAGTAAACTATTCTGGTAAATTCAAAAAAAAATGGTATAATAGTATATTGTAAGAAATATTATTTATGATTGATTGAAAAGCAGGGGAGTTCAATGAAAATAACAATAATATCCGTAGGCAAGATAAAAGAAAAATTTTTTACCGAAGCAATAAAAGAGTATTCAAAACGTCTTTCCAAATATTGCAAGCTTATTGAAGAAATTGTGCCCGATGAAAAAGCAGATGAAAACTTTTCTCCGGCAGAAATAGAGCAGGTTAAACAAAAAGAAGGGCAAAAAATACTTAATAAAATTCCCAAAAATTCTTATATAATTGTTTTGGATATAAACGGTGTTCAGCTCAGTTCCGAAGACTTTGCCAAAAAATTAAACACCTTGGGCATCGAAGGTATTTCGGATATAACTTTTATTATTGGCGGGAGCAACGGACTGTGGAATGAAGTAATTAACAATGCTGACTTCAAGCTTTCATTTTCCAAAATGACCTTCCCCCACCAGCTATTCAAGGTTATACTATTAGAACAAATTTACAGAGCCTTCAAAATAAACGCAGGCGAAACTTACCACAAATAGAACGGAACTCACCGAAATTTCTCCGGAACCCAAAAACAGTATTCCACATTCTGCATATGGAATACTGCTAAATTATTTATACATATTGTAATACTGTTCTCCTGCTATAAGAATACCATCTCTGTATTCAACCAATTCATTTATAGTAACCAGTTGGTACCCTCTGTTAATCAATTCCGGAATTACAATTTTAGATGCTTCTGCAGTACTGTCATACATATCATGCATCAGAATTATATCTCCGTCCTTTACATAATCAAGAATTGAATTCTTAATCATTTCAACATTTCTACTCTCCCAGTCCCGAGTGTCAATAGACCACTTAATTACAGGTCTTTGAATTTTTTTATTTAAATCCCCGGTTGTTGAGCCATATGGCGGTCTCATTACTGCTGGAGTATAACCTGTAGCTATACGGATTAAATCATCTGTTCCTTGAACCTGCCTGTACAATTCTTCATCACTTATTGTTGTCAGATTTTTATGGTTATAGGTATGATTGCCTATTTGACTGCCTTCATCAATAATTCGATTTAAAATACCTTCATTATTGTATACTCTTTGTCCTAATACAAAGAATGTTGCAACTGAATTATTCTCCTTCAATATATCTAATATCCGAGATGTATATTGAGAGGGTCCGTCATCATAGGTTATAGCTATCATTGGTTTATTTGGATTAATCACCCTTTGACTTGCTTTTTCTTCTTTAATAGGTCTAGGTGCTTCAGCTACAGTATACTGTTTATTACCTTGATTAGGTTTTAAATATTGTATATTTTCAACATTAGCAGAAACTGTACCCATTGATAAGGCAATCATAAATGCTAATGTTATAATTAATAATTTTTTAACCATTTTATATCCCCCCATATACACCAATATATAAATATCATATATCCAATAATATAAAATATCAAATTTACTATTTGGATATACAGGAAGATATATCATCGTAATAACAGTAGTTTGTAATACTGCCGAATGTTGGAATTTCTGGACCTTCCCATGGAACAGTTAAATACGTCAGACTGCACAATAACGCTGGCAGACTATACCCTTTCGGTCTATTAAGCTACATAATTGTACCTATTCTAATTTACCGATACGGTTAAAGGGGAAAAATCTGAAAGTTGCCTTCCCGATAATTTTATCCGCGGATATATAAGGATTGCTCCAGTACCTTGCATCTACAGATACCGGTCTGTTATCGCCCAAGAAGAAGTATGAACCTTCAGGAATTCTGTAAGCTCGAGCATCTCCTCCTGCCTGATTAATATATGGCTCTTGGAGTTTATCGCCATTTATAAACACTTCACCGTTTCCATTTATTTCAACAGTTTCTCCCGGCAGCCCGATAAGCCTCTTTACAAGTCTTGCATCCAGCTCATCTGATTGGAAAACAAGAATATCTCCTCTTTTTGCATCCTTTACGTCAAAAAGTTTGTTAACATAAAGTCTGTCTCCGGGCATAATTGTTGTTTCCATAGAACCGGTTGGAACCGTCACCAAGATAAATATGAATCTGTTTAAAAAAAGTACAATTACAACAGCAATAATTGAAGGAACAACCCATTCATTTATAAATGTCTTCATTTTCACGTCCTCTATCTTATTTATACCGAAAATTTAATTACCCTAATACTCATTATAACAATTTATTTCTTATCAGGCAAACAATATTAATCACTTAAAGAAATTGTAAGAAATTATCTAAGATATAGTTTTAATTAGTTTGCATATGATTTTAAGTGGGTATATTATAGTTCAAGGAGGCGGAAATGGACAAAAATATTTTATTTGCATTTGGATTAACACTGATAGCAGGATTAAGTACGGGAATTGGAAGTGCTATTGCATTTTTTGCTAAGAGAACCAATACAAAATTTTTAGCAATAAGCCTTGGGTTTTCAGCAGGTGTAATGATTTATGTTTCAATGATTGAAATATTTGTCAAAGCGCAGGATAGTTTAACTGCAGAACTTGGCTTAAAGGCAGGTTCATGGGCAGCTGTTGCATCGTTTTTCGGCGGTATGCTTCTTATAGCAATTATTGATAAAATTATACCAAGTGAAGAAAATCCACACCATCTGCACGGTGTTGAAGAATTAAATGAATCAAAAATCCAGGTTGAAGATAATCTTATGAGAACCGGAATAATCACAGCATTAGCAGTTGGAATACACAATTTTCCTGAAGGTCTTGCAACATTTATTTCTGCGCTTCAGGAGCCTTCAATAGCTATACCGATAACAGTGGCAATAGCTATACATAATATCCCTGAAGGAATATCCATATCTGCTCCTATTTATTATGCTACGGGAGACAGGAAAAAGGCTTTTAAATATTCTTTTTTGTCAGGGCTTGCTGAGCCTATCGGTGCACTTATAGGTTATTTAGTATTAATGCCTTTTTTAAACGATGTGGTGTTTGGCGTGGTCTTTGGTGTGGTTGCAGGAATAATGGTATATATATCATTGGACGAACTCCTTCCTTCGGCACAGAAATATGGAGAGCATCACCTTTCAATAGCAGGACTTATAGCTGGCATGGCTGTAATGGCGGTAAGCCTTTTGTTATTTATATAAGCATTATTTGAGTTGTACAGAATCTAAAATATCATTTACATCAAATAAACTGAAATCTTCTTCTGATAGTTCATATTTCATTTTTAGTACTGAATATTTATCTAATCTGACGGATATATTTGTTATAAATCGCGTAACTTCCTCCCATTTTTCTGTTCCATAAGGCTGATAAGATTCTGTTTCTTTTTCTACATAGTATGAATATTTATATCCATTTTTTGTATAGCCTTCCGTAATTTCTCCCATATATTCAATTTCAGTATCGGTATCTTGAATGTAAAGTGTAATTTCTTCCTTATCATCTATGAAATAATCCAAAGGATAAAAGATGTCTTTCTTTTCAGAAGTTTCGTAATAATATTCACCGCGATAAATTTGGATATAAAAGTAGGGAACTTTAAAATTAACTAAATTGACTGCGTCATCATTATAGACAGTGAAAAATTCATCCCTGAAACGTCCCTTTGTTAATGTATGGGTAATCGAATTAATTATTACATCAGCATCAAATTTTCCAAAATCCTTAGAAAATAAAGGATAATCTAATCTGCATATTGCATAATCATCTAACTGAACAAATATATAGGATAGCACCCTTTCATTGGAATAGTTAGAAATATCATCTGCAAAATAGGCATATTTATATCCATTATCTGTAGTTCCTTCTTCAATTATTACATTATCAAATATATTTTCATTTGCGTAATCATTATTAAGAAGGTGAATATTTTTTACATTTTCAATAAAAGATGTATTTTTATCTAATTCATATATATAATTTGTCAATGATATATAACAGCTCTTACCATCTTCCCTCCAGTAAAAATAAACCCCGGGAGAGTCTAAATGATATATGGATGGTATTTTAAGATTAATTTTGTATGTAGTTTCATTATAATACCAATTGCCATCTTTATTATTTACAAAAGGTGTTATGCCTTCTACATCCTGCCATAAATTGTCCTCATTTTCAGGGTTCTCCTTACCCGAATTTAAATGATAGTCATCAATATTAAAGGTTAATCTCATAAATCCGTCAGGAGGATTATATTCAAATATTTTATTTCTTAACCATTTAGGTCTGAATCCCCTTGTTACCGATTTGGAAATTTCAATTTTCTCATTGGTCACTAAATTAAGAAAATACAGATAAACTATTGTTTGATTATTGTTAAATTCTTCATATGCGCTGCTTTCATAAAATTCCGGTTTTGTACTGTAAACAATGCAGCTGTTATCAGGATCTAAAGCAATTTCTGATACTCCGTAGCTTTCACCGGTAAAAAATGTATCTTGAGTTGAATTTTCGATATCTATGAGATGGAATGTCATTACATAAGCATGATAACCCGTTGCAACCCATAGTTTTTTATTATCTTTTGTCCAGCTGATAAATTGCATATCTACATAGTGACCATCTTCTATATTTTCAGCATTGTTATACAACTTATTTTTAAATAAAATTTCATAATCTTTACCTAATATTATTACTTCATTATCATTTTGAATATACATATAGTCCTTGTTTGGGCTGAAACTGAATTTTGAAAAATCTCCTTCATAAATGACTTTATCATAATTTTTATCATTGTTGTCATACTTGGTAATAGTGTGTTTAGTGCCGTATTTTAAACTTTCACGATAACTTACAAAATAATAATTGTCCTTGGTTAATATATTAATTGAATTGCCTGTAAGCAAAAGCTCCGGTGACATGTCATATTTCCACAACATAAAATCATGGTCTGTCATTTCGGCTTCATTTACTTTTACAACCACATAATAAGTGCCTTGTATTTTTTTAATGTCTTTTAATGTAATATCTTTATATACTTCTGATTCATTTTTTATATCATTAATTATTCGTTCCAAAATATCTGCATGATTTTCTTTACTAATAAGTTCTTCCTCTGTAATTCCATTATTCAGCTCTTCAACTGTATCTTCATCATTTAGCCCTTCAATATTTTCTAAATCATTTTTATCACTTGATTTATCAGTTTGAAATGAACAAGAGCTTAATATAACAACTAAAAATATTAATAGAAAAACTTTGCTTTTCATACTTGCCTCCATATGGAATTTCGGGGACGGACCTTGAAATTCTCACATCCGTCTAGTTTTATTCATCAGCAAAATACACCCATAATACATAGACGATTTCATTACCCAACTTGTTCCATAAAAATAGAATAGAAGTTTCAAGTCACTTTGCTTAAACAGCTGAATACTATAATAAAAAGAATAGGAGGATTATTATGACTCAAATAATATATACAGTACAACCCGGCGACACGCTTTATAGTATTGCACGTTTATATGGCAGCACAATACAAGCAATTGCAGGCGCAAATAACATTACAAATCCCAACTTAATTTATCCCGGCTCTGTTATATTAATACCTGTTGAAGAGGAATATTTAGAAACCCCACCGGGAAGCCTTATATATACCGTGCAGCCCGGTGATACTTTATATATTATTTCTCTTTTGTTCAAGGTAAGCATTCAAAGAATTTTAGAGCTAAACGACATTCCTGACCCTTCATTAATTCATCCGGGTATGAAAATAGTATTGCCGGCAGAAGCCGTTAATCCATTTCAGCCTATTTCCCCTGGTATAATCAGGTACACTGTCCTGCCCGGAGATACCATCTACAAAATTGCTGCAAGATTTGGAACAACAGCTCAGTCTATTTTAAATGCTAATCCGGGTTTAGATCCTCGAAGGTTAATCCCCGGAATGGTTATAACAATTACTATTCCTGAAAATGCAGTAGCCATATACAGAGGAAATCCAAACAGAAGAATAGTTTCTTTGACATTTGATGCCACTTACGGCGATAACCAAACCTATGAATTGTTGGAAATATTAAGGAACAATAATATTAAGGCTACATTTTTCCTGTCCGGAATCTGGTTAATAAACTATCCCGAATTAGCAAGAGCCATAGCAGCTGAAGGTCATGAAATAGGAAACCACAGCCTTACTCATCCTCATATGCCGCTGATAACAATGCAGGAAGTTACAAACCAAATAGTTCGAACAGAAGCTCTTATCAGGAATATCACAGGTCAAGACCCATATTTATTCAGACCTCCATACGGCGAATATACACAAGCAATTCTGAACCAACTGGCTTCGCTTGGCTATGTAACCATATTGTGGACCGTAGACTCCTTGGATTGGCAAAATCCCGGGTCTGATGCAGTAGTCTCAAGAGTTGTTAATAATGCTGAACCCGGTGCAATTATCCTGCTGCATCAGTCAGCTCCCGATACGCTTCAAGGACTGCAGGAAATGATAACGCAATTAAGACAACAAGGATACAATTTCGGAACAGTTACTCAAGTCATAAACCCGCTTTAAATGACAAGGGGACGGGGGTAGTGTTAAATCGGCTCTTGGCTACCCACGTCCCCTTTAATATCCTTATTAATTCCGTCAGTTGTCCTTTACGAAAACAACCTTACCATTATCTATTCGAACTAATAATACATTTTCAATGGATTTATATAATACCTTGCCGTCTTCATTAAAAATCATCAATTTATATTGAGATTCACTAAGCTTATCAAATATGGCAATCATGTAACCATTTTGAACTTCTAAGCTTTTTAGAATACCACCGGGGTTTACTGATTCTTCATTACCATAGACATAAAGCTGATTGTTATCCTTCAATGAATAATATAGTTTTCCTTCCAATACTTCATATGAATCCACTGCTTTATCTACCAATAGTTCAGCTGTACCTCCTGTTAGGGGAAGTTTATATAAATGCTGATTTTGGTCTGCAAAATATATTATATCATTTACTATTTTAAAACTTGCCACTTCATTATCGCACAATCTAACTTGTACATTGGTGTTTATATTAACTCGGTAAATACCTGTTGTTTCATCATTAGTGTTTTCTAAAAAATAACCGTAATACCCTAAAACATATATTTCATCATCAATTAAATACAAATCTTTGCTTGAAGTTGCTCTCCGAGACTTATTTTCCCCATATTTATGAATATACATACCGTAAGAATAATCCGGGTTGCCTATATTTATATAATCTTTTTCACCATTCTTTCTAATCTGCAAGTTATCTACAAAAAAGGGTCCCCTCTGCTCAACACGAACAGTATAATTTTCGTATGTTTTAATAAGGGAATATCCGCTGTCAAGAACTTCAGAGGTACCATCATCTTTAAGCCATATAAGATGATCTGACCCCATGGTTGCTCCGCCTGTGTGGTAACTTAAAAGCGCTTTACCATTTTCAGTTTTAAGAGATGTAAAATCATATGCAAAGCCATGTTCTGAATCAGGGAGTTTGTATACATTTTTCGCATTGGCAGGGTCATTTATAGGAGCTTGATAAATGATTCCATTAGCTCCTTCATAATAAAAATAATCGCCAGCCATGGTAAAAGCTCCTTTTTCGCCGGTTTTAAGAGTTACAATAGGCAATGTCACTTGAACTGCTGACGGAGTGCTATCTGTTGAATTTACTGTTAAACCGTTATTTTGATCAAAAATATACTTCCAATCAAATTCTTCTACGGCAAATCTCCATGTCAACGGAAAATATGTTATATTTCTGAATAGAAGCAAAGGATACTGTTCTTTGCTGTTGTCAATTGTTTTTCCATTAACCGTAATTTTGAATGGAGCTATTCGAGCGTTGTAAATGATACTATTTTTTATTGATGATTCTTGCTTTTGGTAACTCCAATTAGCTCCGGTTTTAATTATTTTTAGTCCTGTACTGCTGTCCCATGCAGTTTCAAGTCCCATAAATCTGCTGTCATAATAAGTCATAGGAAAATATGTAATGTCATTATAAACAATTAACGGATACTGATTAAAATTGTTTTCTATGTTTACTCCATTTAAGCTTACTTTAAATGCCGGCAGCGAAACCCTTACACTGCTTGCTGCCTCTGCCTTAGTTGCAGGCATCATCATTGCTGCAGTCATTATTAATATAAATAAAAACAAACATACTTTTCTTCCCATTGCTACCTCCTTTAGTTACTCAAATTATTATTCAACAGTTTCGCTTTCCTTAAGCTGATTTTCCAACTGATTTAAATCAACAATCACAATTTCCGACATATTATTTTCAACAATAGCTTCTTCTTGTATTTCTATAGAATTCCCTATGCTACCTACTATTTGCTGTGTATTATCTTGTTGTATATTATCTGTTACCGGCAAGTTTTCTGAATCTGTATTTTCAATAATTTCCGGATTACTATTTTCATTCTTAGGTTCTGAGTTTTCAAACTCATTGTTTATTTCAAGTTCATTATTTTCAATTTCAGTTTTTACTTCTTTTTCATTTCCAACATCTTTTTCATTTATAACATTAATTTGTTCATCTAAAAGTCCATTTACAGGAGATATTTTTTCTGGCTCTTCTGAACCATTGACATTGAATATTGTGCCGGTTATAATAACAAATAATATTACTGCAATAAGTGTTATAATGCCTCTCCTTTTCTTTGAACTGTCAAAAATACTTTTAATTCTGCACTCAAGATTCTTCCTGCTGCTAACAATATTGGTAGAAAAAACAGGTCCTGCTACTTTGTTATTAAGTACAGCCATTTTTAAGATAATGTTACAATAAAATTTTTTCTCCTCAACATCACAACCGTTCAATACATAATCATCACAAGACTGTTCCATATCTTTGTTTGCTTGTTTTACCATCAAATTCACTGCAGGATTAAACCAATGAACAACAGAAGCGGCTGTTAATATGGTCTTTATTAAAATATCATTTCTTTTAAGATGAATCAATTCATGTGTCAGTACCATTCTTAATTCTTCAGGTGTATATGCTTCTGAAGGTAACACTAATATTGGTCTCATAAGTCCTACTAACATGGGGCTTGATACCTTCTTGCATATGAGTAAAGGTAAATTTCGTTTTATATTAAGTTTGTTTTGCTCATCTTTTAGTATTGTTTGAGTTTCATAATTTATTGTTTTTTTACTCCATCTTGATATGTCACGGCGAAATCCAATGTAAGAAAATATTACATAAGCCAAATATATTATTACTCCGATAAAATATATAACGATCAAAACTTCTCCGAAGCTATCGTTTGCGTTATGTAAATTAATTGGGTTTATTTTTGGGAGTTGACTAACAGCAACAGAAGTTGAGGACAACAGTTCACTTTGCACGGTCTCAGTAATCTTCAAGGATAAGAGAAAATTCTTTGCATAGGAAATAGGCAATAGCAAACATATAGATACAGCTATCCATAAAATGTATCTCCACTTGGCATAATATCTTTTCTTAAGTATGGGGTTAAGGCATAACAATAATATAATTATTGGGGTTACGCTTAAACTTAATGATAATAATTCATAAAACCATCTCATGATTTTGAAACCTCATCCACAAAGTTACTTAACTCTTCCAAATCTTCCTTACTTATTGCATCTCCGTCATATAAGGATGCTACAAGACTCTTTAACGAATTCCTGTGCATTTTTTCTAAAAACGTCTTGCTTTCCTTCTGTAAGTAGTCTTTCTCACTTATTAGGGAATTGTAATAGTTAAACCTTCCTTTCTTCTTGGTTTCTAAAAACCCTCTGTCCACCAATCGGGCTAAAAAGTTTAAAACTGTAGTATGTGCCCAATCCTTCTCTCCTTTTAACTTTTCAATTATATAAGTTGATGATACCGGTTTATCAGCTTCCCAAATTATCATCATTATTTCTAATTCACTGTCAGGAATTCTTTTAATAGTGTCCATTTCACCCTCCTTCAAAAATAAATTCAAGATAGTATTACTAAACCCATTCTACAATTGTAGAATGGGTTTGTCAAGCCTTATCTACTAAAATATCATAATAAGCTGCAGTTCCACCAAGCATTTAGTTTACAATTTTATAATAAGTCTTAGCGGTAAGCTTATATACAACACCATAAATAATTACGAAAATCAGTATTGTTCCAAAAGTACAACCTGCAAATAACTTCACATTTGTAAGATTTAATACTGCGAGCATTTTTCTTATAATGTCAAAGGCGAAAATAATATGAACAACTGCTAACAATATCGGCAAATAAAATATTGTCATTATTTGGTTTTTTATAACAACCTTCACTTCTTTCTTACCCATACCAACATTCTGCATTATAATGAATCTGTCTCTGTCTTCAAAGCCTTCCGATATTTGCTTATAATAAATTATAAGGACTGTAGCAATTAGGAAAAGTGTTCCTATAAAAATTCCTATAAAAAACAAACTCCCAAAGATACTCAAAGTATCTTGCCGCGATGTAAAAATACTGTCCACCGAAGCTACATGCGGTATATCGGCTTCATTTAAAGCATCTCTTAAAGTAATATTAAACTCTTCTTTATCTGACAGCTTGCCGGTAAGATTAAACTCATAATTATAAACAATGGAGGACCTTCCATATTCTTCATTTCTCAAACTGTTAACTGTTTCCTGAAGAGCCAGTAAATTATCGAAATCACTCACAACCATTAAAATAGTGTTAGTATCTTCACCCATTATATTTACTAATTTATCATAAAGTTTCATGGATTCTGAAAACGAAGAAATTTTAAATTTCTGCTTCCCGATAGCAATACTTTCCATTGAACTATATGCCGAATTATTGGATAAAATATGAACCTCATTATTGTATAATTTCGCAACACTTTCACCATTGATTCCAATAGACCTATAATCGTCTAATGTAAGGGCATACAAATAAACTGTGTCGAATAATCCGTAATAACCGGGAATTAAGTTATCTTCATTTATAATACCGTCTGTATTAAATGAATAGTAAGCTTGAATGTCCTTTACCTCAACATTATATTTAAGAGCATGATTTTGGACAGTATCTGCTATTAAATTCGTATCATAATTAAAATTCAAATTATTCTTTTCATCTTCCTCCGGCTCATAAACATAATTAATTGCAACATCACTTGGGAATATTGTACACAACACATCATCTATTCCAACATAAAGAGATACAGTAGAAGATAATACAACCATGACAGCTGTACTCAATATACATATATTAGCCAGTCCCACTGCATTTTGCTTCATACGATACATCATGCCTGAAACAGTAATAAAATGTGTTTTATGATAATAATATTTTTTATTCTTTTTTAAGCCCTTCAATAATACAATGCTTCCACTTATGAAAAGCAAATAAGTTCCTGTAATTACAAATAGTACTGCCACAAAGAATTTAGATATAGCTTGAATAGGGTTCTCTGTTGTAACAGCAATATAATATCCTATTGACAAGCATAATGCACCTAATATGGCAGATATCCACTTTGCCTTTGGCTCCCTATCCCCTACATTGCTTCCTTGCAATAATTCTATAGGTTTTAATCTTCTTAGATATAAGTTGTTGAATAAAATAATTAATAAAAAAATTGCAGAAAATATTAATAATGTTAATAACACTGCATTAATTGAGATTCCAAATTCAAATGATGTACCAAAATTCATCAGATTTAACAGAACCAAAAACATCATCTTTGAAAATAGCAGCCCACCGAGTAACCCACTGAACAAACTTATTAAACCTGTTAATATTATTTCCCAAATCAATATTTTCCCGATATGCCTTTTTTCCATCCCCAATACACTGTATAAACCAAGTTCCTTATTTCTTCTCTTCAATAAAAATCCGTTTGTATAAAATATTACTATGGCTGAAAAAATTCCACATACCCAAATACCTAAATTCAATATTGAGCTCATGGTTCTTCCGCCATAAAATGTTGATTCTGCTGCCTGATTGCTAATTGACAATAACATGTAAAACATTGCTATCATTGTACCGCAAGACAGTCCGAATGGGAAAAATGTATTTTTATTTTTCTTAATATTGGTAAATGCTAATTTTAGATACATTGAACTATTCATGTAAATCACCGCCGGACAGTAAAACAGTCAGTGTATTAGTAATCCTCAAATACATTTCATCATTAGTCATGTTGCCCCTGTAGATTTGGTGGTATATTTCTCCATCCTTAATAAACAATACCCTGCCTGCATGACTTGCAGCACGTACACTGTGAGTTACCATAAGTATCGTCTGACCATCCTCGTGTATGTCAGATAGTGTATTTAGCAGGTCTCCTGTAGATTTAGAATCTAATGCTCCTGTTGGTTCATCCGCCAACAAAATATCTGGTTTTGTTATAACAGCTCGTGCAATGGCAGTTCTTTGTTTCTCGCCTCCTGAAACTTCGTATGGATATTTTTTTAATATGTTTGAAATACCCAATTTTTCAGCAATCGGCTTTATTTTGTCATTCATTTTCTTGTATCCTTCACCTGCCAGGACAAGAGGGAGATATATGTTATCCTCTATTGAAAATGTATCTAACAAATTGAAATCTTGAAATACAAATCCTAAATGCTCTCTCCTAAATTTTGCAAGCTCATTTTCATCAATATTCACCGTATTACTTCCATTTAGAATTACCTCACCGGATGTAGGTCTGTCCATAGAAGCTAAAATATTTAATAGAGTAGTTTTCCCTGAACCGGATTCGCCCATAATGGCAACATATTCTCCTTTTTCTACTGAAAAGTTTATATTTTTTAATGCTGTTACTTTATTGCCTCCAAATCTGGTGGTATAAACTTTCTTTAGATTGTTTACTGTTAATAATGGCATCATATTTCCTCCTATTTCTTTCTATTATTCATTTTAGTTAATAAAGAAAAACTATGCCATAACCTTTCCTTACAAAACAACAATAAACCTTACATTTCTGTAAGGTTGCTAAGATTTATAGAAACTCTTGTCCCAAATCCCGGTTTGGAATTAATTTTAATACTATGATTCAGTTTATCTAAAATTTGCTTTGAAAGGTAAAGACCAATTCCTGTAGCCTTCTTGTCCATACGTCCGGTATATCCCGTGAAGCCTCTTTCGAAAATTCGCGGAGTATCTTCTTCTGAAATTCCAATTCCGGTATCTTCGATAATTAAAGTCTTATCAGGAATAACATAAATGGAAATACTCCCCTCATCAGTATATTTTAAGGAATTAGAAAGGATTTGCTTTATTACAAACAAAAGCCATTTCTCATCAGTAACAATTTTTGTATCAAACTCATCTAACTTAAGCGTAATTCCCTTACTGATAAAAATTTTGGAATAATACTTAATCCCTTGTTTCACAATATCCATCAACGAATATTCCTTTAAAAGTAAATCTGAATTCATTGTATCAAGTCTCATGAATTGCAAGGTAGTATCTAAATATCTTTCCATTTCAAATAGTTGTTCTTTCATTTTATATCTATCAGCATTATCAATTTCATTTATAAGCAAATCAAGAGCTGTAATCGGAGTTTTCATTTGATGTGTCCATAATGTTATATATTCCTTCATATCACTATATTTCTGATTTTTTTCAGAAACTTGAGCATTATTATATACCATAAGTACTTTCAATAAATTTTGATAATCTTCTTCTAACAAAGAGCCCGCTTCAGGAAGGTTTTCCAATGTAATTTCTATATGGTTGGAAAGCTTGACCCTTCGTTCATGGCCTTTACAATACTTGTAAAAATTTATATTAGTGTATATTATCCATATAACTAAACATATTATAGCAGGATACAGGACAATTTCTACAGGAATTCTATACAGCAAAAATATTACTGCAAAAATTAAAATGAATACAAGACTCATAATCATGCTGTGTTTTCTTTCTTTCAAATATAAAATTAACAAACGTTTATAACCATCTGATATATTCATAATTTTCATCCCTATACTAAGGTATCCCAACTTT